>Ga0265323_10000405_pt1 | contig 24740 bp, 22 predicted proteins | sample 41225metaG_FD_193580 | JGI IMG/M metagenome (GOLD analysis project Ga0265323, IMG submission 193580) | Rhizosphere microbial communities from Carex aquatilis grown in University of Washington, Seatle, WA, United States - 4-12-25 metaG | ecosystem: Host-associated > Plants > Roots > Rhizosphere...
TTTCTAAAATTGATCAAAACAATTTATTTCTAAAATACCTTTCAATTAAGGATTTCCTATTCAATTATAAAAATAATTTGTATTTAAGGGTTACTATTTATTAAATGGAGTAATAAATGAATAAAATTCAAAATAATTAAATATGAAAGTAAAATACGAAAATGAAATTTGGAAGAAACTTAAAATCCCGTACCTTAATAAAAAGGAAAAATTTGAAATTTCTAATTATGGTCGATTAAAAAGTTATAAAAATGTACCTGAGGGTTATATTACTAAAAATTCAAAAGTAAAAGGATATCACATTTTGCTTATTAAATTGTGGAAAAAAAAATATACTACCAGGTACATTCATAAGCTTGTAGCCGAGCATTTTATTCCAAAAGACAATCCTTTGCAAAAATATGTCATTCATTTAGACTTTAATAAGAATAATAACCATGTTTCGAATTTGAAGTGGGTTACAAGACTTACTATGTTTGCCCATCAAAAAATTAATCCAAATTATAAAAGGGGTAAAATTAGTAATGCAAAACTTAGAGAAACCGATGTAATGCGATTGAAATTAAAACTTAAACGAGAAAAAAATAAATTAGGTCTCTTAGCCAGAGAATTTGGAATTACACATACTCAACTTAATCGGATTCGAAGAGGTGAAAACTGGGCTCATGTTAAAGTTGCGGTAGAATAATTCAGTTAATCTATTTTTCATTTTCAGAAAGTTCAATCTTAACACCTCCAATCCAGGAAGCAAGTACATTATATATAAAAGCAGTCAATGTCCCAAATAAAAAGCCTAATAATCCAAATACTAATGGCATAATTAAAAATCCGGAAATACCAAGGCTTGTGCCAAAATAAGGTGAAAAATTATTTTCTGTTCCCAGAAATGAAGCTATAAAGAACATTGCAAAACCTACAAATATCCCAAGAACTAAGCCGATAACCGCCATGATAAGGCCAAATATTTTAGCTAACGACAATATCCCAATTTTTCTTATTTCTTTCATATTTTTTAATTTTCTAAAGTAAAAATATTAAAATTTTGATAAACTGAATTTTATTATTCCTGGTTAATCCATTTTATTGTTTTTAATAATCCATCATATAAATTTGTTATAGTATAACCAAGTTCATTTTTTGATTTTTGACTGGAGATAATCCAATTATAATTAAATTTTCTAATGTGAGCAGGTGTTATAACAGGTTTTATCCTAAAAATATTATTTAATAATATTAGGAAATTGGCAAAACCGAGCATTAAAAATAACGGTAACCTAAAAAGTGGAAATCGTTTATTGCTAATTTGAATAATTGTATCAAAAAAATAATTATAAGAAACATTTTCTCCTCCTAATATATACCTTTCTCCAGCTTTGCCCTTTTTCATCGCAAGGATATGTCCATTTACAACATCATCTACATAAACATAATTCCCAATACTTTTCCCGTTTCCGGGAATAAAATACCATTTACCATTCAAATATTTTATTACCATTTTGGTCACACTGTTGCTTTCATTTAATATTCCCGGGCCATAAACCCTGGTCGGATTTACTATTACTATCCGCAATCCTTTTACAACCCAACTGGTTATTAATTTTTCACATTCTGCTTTTGAAGATTCGTAATTTGTAAAATATTTTAATTTTGAAATAGATTCTTCAGTAATTTCTTTATTGAATGATGGCCCAAATACTCCTGCAGTTGAAGTAAAAACAATACTTTTTATCCCTAATTTCCTGGCTAATGTCAAAATATTAACAGTTCCCTGAACATTATGTTTTCTGAAATCACCGGGCTCATTTTCCCAGACAGTTGCAAGAGCGGCAATATGATAGACTTGTTCACACCCTTGCATTGCTTTTTCGAGCCCTTCTAAATCCATCAAATCGGCGCAGAACCATTTTATATTTTCGTGGGCAATTTCATTGGTTTTACTTAAGGTTCGATAAATTGCATGAATTAGATTTCCTTCCGATGCAAGACGCATAACTAAATGAGAACCTATAAATCCTGTCGCCCCTGTAACAAAAATTCTCATTCAGATATTTTTAATAAATGTTTGAAAATTTTCACTTTTATTTCCGGATGATATTTGATTGAATACCATTCATTCGAAAGTGCCATGAAACAATGAATCCAGAAAGCAGGCCAGATAGTCCCAAAATGAAAAGTTAATAAGCAGAAAATTATTCCCAAAGGAACTGCACCGATAGTCTCTCCTATGCTTTTAGGTAAATGTGCTAAAGAATACAGAATTACATTAATAGTAATTGCTGAAATTAAGCTCAAATTCTGAACACAGGAAAAAAGCAAGAACCCGCGGAACATAAATTCATATGCCAGAAGGTAAGCCATCCAGCTTAATGTACTTAAAACGATAAGTTGAAAATTCCATTCTTTGGCCCGAATCTGAGGATAGACAGAAAGGTTTTTTTGAGATTTGGCAGCGAATTTGTTTATTAAAACTATTATAAGGCCTAAGCCGAATATCCACGGTAATGATTCATTTCTAAATTGTAACAAAAACCCAAATTTATCTATCGGCGACTTAAAAACTATTGTAATTACAAAAAAAGGCAGCAGTCCAAATAAAAAAACACCTGATAATCTATGTAAAAGAACTAATCTGATCCGAGCTGTTTCTTTTAATAATTTACTATTATTTAAATCAAGAAAAAAATTTGATTTTTTTAGAAAGTAAAAAAATATATAAACAAGGGAGACAAAGGAAATCGAAACAGCAGATATTAAAAATGAGTGGGTTTTCATAAATTATATCTCAAAGTCGATACACGCCCTGGTTTCTCTGATTTTACCCACAAAATCTGCCACCTTCACATGCTCTGGATGAGTTTGGTATGCATTAAGATCTTGTAATGACCCAAATTTTGAAATTAAAACAATATCAAAATTTGATTCATTGGTATTACTAGAATTTATACCTACTTCAATATCTTTAATAACAGGTATTTTTTCTTTCAGATTAAGAAGCAAATGCTTCATTATTTTTAAATTCTCAACTTTAGTATTTCCTTCAGCAAAATCCTTTATTTTCCAAGAGACAATATGTTTTATCATTAATTTACTGTTGATACGAATATTGTAATTATTTTAAAAATATTAATTCATTCGTTTGAAAATAACCAAAAAATTTTATTTAAAAAAGAAGATAATAAAAGCCAAAAAGAAAAATTAATAGTTTAAAAATTGAATGAATTTATTTTTTTAAAGATTAGAATTATTGTTTAAATCTCAGCAAGAACAATAATATTATTATTTTTCACTTCAATTACACCACCCTGAATATCGAAAAATGTTTTTTCACCTTCAGGAGAAATAATTTTAATTTTTCCTTCGTTTAAAATTGAAATAATAGGTGCATGATTTCTTAATACTTCGAATTGTCCTTTACTTCCCGGAACCTGAATGAGCTTGATTTCTCCGGAAAATACTTTTTTTTCAGGTGTAACAATTTCTAAAAACATATGTTAAGTACTGTGCTGATTTGCAAATTTGAAAATGTGCTAACTAAAATTAATTTGTATAAAAAAATCCTAATTTTTTGTCTCTCATAATCCTGTCTCCTGATCCTTGTCGTCAAAAACTTATTTCGCAGAAGCAAGTAATTTTTCACCTTTCTCAATCGCATCTTCAATTGTGCCTACAAGGTTAAACGCAGCTTCCGGATATTTATCCACTTCACCGTTTAAAATCATATTGAAACCTTTAATAGTATCCTCAATAGAAACAAGAACACCTTTTAAGCCGGTGAATTGTTCGGCAACAAAGAAAGGTTGAGAAAGAAACCTTTGAATTCGCCTCGCACGATGAACAATTTGTTTGTCATCTTCCGATAATTCATCCATTCCAAGAATAGCAATAATATCCTGTAATTCTTTATAACGCTGCAATATTTGTTTCACTTTTTGTGCTGTTTGATAATGTTCCTTGCCAACTATTTCTGGAGTAAGTATCCGGGAAGTTGAATCAAGCGGGTCAACAGCCGGGTAAATTCCCAACTCGGATATTTTACGGCTTAGTACCGTGGTGGCATCAAGATGTGCGAAAGTTGTAGCAGGAGCTGGATCAGTCAGATCATCAGCAGGTACATAGATAGCCTGTACAGATGTAATTGAACCTCTTTTCGTAGAAGTAATCCGTTCCTGCATTACACCCATTTCAGTTGCCAAAGTCGGTTGGTATCCAACAGCAGAAGGCATACGGCCCAATAATGCCGATACTTCAGAACCTGCTTGTGTGAAACGAAAAATATTGTCAACAAAGAATAAAATATCCCGGCCACCTGATTTCTCATCACCATCGCGAAACGATTCTGCAACAGTGAGACCAGAAAGAGCCACAGTGGCGCGTGCTCCCGGGGGTTCATTCATCTGACCAAATACAAGGGTAATCTGCGATTTGGCCATTTCTTCATGGTCCACCAATGATAAATCCCAACTTCCCGCTTCCATACTTTTTTTAAATGCTTCTCCATAATGAATTACTCCAGATTCAATCATTTCTCTGAGCAGGTCGTTTCCTTCACGCGTGCGCTCACCCACTCCTGCGAATACCGAAAGTCCGGAATACTTCTTGGCAATGTTGTTTATGAGCTCCATTATGATGACTGTTTTTCCGACTCCCGCACCTCCAAATAAACCTATTTTACCGCCTTTTGCATATGGTTCGATTAAATCTATAACTTTAATTCCTGTAAAAAGTACTTCAGATTCAGTCTTTAATTGATCGAACTTAGGGGGGTCATTATGAACCTGGTATCCTCCGGTTTTGTCTAAATTTCCAAGACCATCGATAGGATTACCAACAACATTAAGCAATCTGCCTCTGATTTGATCCCCGACAGGCATTCGAATAGAAGCTCCGGTTGCCCTGACTTTCATACCACGATATAACCCATCGGTTGAATCCATAGCAATCGTCCTGACAGTATTTTCTCCAATATGCTGTTGAACCTCAATTATCAATGCAGTCTGACCTTTTTCACGGTCAATTTCCAACGCATCATGAATACTAGGAAGTTCCGTTCCTTTTGCTCCAAAAATAACGTCTACCACAGGACCTATTACCTGGATAACTTCTCCATATATTTCTGCCATTTGATGTGAAATTAAATATTTAAGAAATACAAAGTTATAATTATTTAAATACTGAATGTTATTCCCATTACTGAAATTTTATACCAGGGAATTGAAAAATAATTATTTCACTTTGTAAGATATTATTTGAAATTTACAATAATTGATCGAAGGATTTAACAAATATTAATGTCTAAGAGATTAAAAAATAATTAAGTTTGCCACCGCGAAAATTATTACAGTTCCACTAATTTTATATGAATTGCTCAAATATCGATAGCATTAAAACGAGAATATCCTATTCAATTTTTATCTTCAAAATCATTAAATGATCCTAAAAATTCAAAATAATGAAAAATCCTATTTTTATTTCAATACTCCTATTACTATTTTTTCAATCAGGTTTTGGCCAGGGAAGGCCTGCAGGTAATTTCCAGGGGGGAATGCCAATGGATGCTAAAATCATAGGAAATATTGTTGATGGAAGTACAGGTCAGCCTGTGGAATATGCGGTCATAGCTGTTCGTAAGCAGAAAGATTCAACATTGGTGACAGGTACAACCAGTAACCCTACAGGAAATTTCACAATTGAAGATTTACCTTATGGCAAATTTTACTGCGAGATTTCTTTTGTTGGATATAAGAAACAAAAAGTTGAAAATATTTTACTTATCCCGAATAAAAAAATTGCAAATTTGGGTACCATCAAAATTGATCCTGCATCGACCAATATCAATGAAGTCGTTGTTACAGGTAACAAATCTCCAATTGAATATAAAATTGACAAAAAGATTGTTGATGTGAGTTCAAACCTTGTAGCTGCTGGAGGTACAGTGGTCGATGCTCTTCAGAATACTCCTTCAGTACAAACAGATGTGGAAGGAAATGTAACACTTCGGGGAAGTTCGAATTTCACGGTTCTAATCGATGGGAAACCTTCACCTTTGGTTGGAAGTGAAGCATTACAGCAAATTCCCGCAAGTGTAGTTCAAAGTGTTGAAATTATAACAAATCCCTCAGCTAAGTACGATGCTGAAGGAAGTGCCGGGATCATCAATGTGATAATGAAAAAACAGGAGGTAATTGGTATAAATGGTATTTTAAATATTACTGCAGGAACGGGCGACAAATACAATGGAAATTTTAATGTAAATTATAAGTATTCGAAATTCAATTTTACACTAGGTGCTGATTTTTCAGATATGAAGTTTAATGCAACTTTACATACAAACAATATAAAGAATCTGAAAATCGATTCCATACTTATGCAGGAAATTAATGGAACTGGCGATTTTCACAGGCAAGGCAAAGGGATTAAAGCCGGTATTGATTATTACCTGAATGAGAATAACACATTGTCATTATCAGGAAACATCGGTCAAAGGAAATTTATAAGGGAATTTAACTCAAATTATAACGATCAATATTTTTATCCTTTAAGTACAACATTATTCGAGAATGTCTATTATCTGAATGACAATAGCAATACTTTAAAACGCAATTATCAAAATCTGAATCTCGACTACCAGTTAAAATTAAATGATAAGGGACACCAACTTTCTGCTACGGTATATTATTCAAGTGGCCCTGATAATAGCTTTGGAACCCTAACGAATGATACAACCAATAATAAATGGAGCCCTGATACAACCAAAAAGAAATATGTTTATTCTACTTCCCAAAACAGTAACGAAACAGAACTGCGAACAAAAATTGATTATTCATTACCAATTGGAGAAAAAGGAAAGTTTGAAGCCGGATACCAGGGACGTTACTATGACAATCAGGGAACTCATCAGGTATATGCCGTAGTAGATGAAAGGATCGATTTCACTGACCAAATACAGGCTGGATATATTACCTTTTCTAACTCAATGGTATTATTCGATTATCAATTGGGGTTACGTGCTGAATACGAACGCCGAAACATGAACCAGCAAATTGAAAAAATACAGACGAAATTAGATACTCTCAACTTTTTCCCAACTATTCATTTAACGCGTCAGTTACCCTGGGATTTACAGTTTCAAGCCAGTTATACGCGCCGTATTGACAGGCCGAGGGACTGGAATCTTGTTCCTTTGAAAATATACCAGGACCAGCAAACCGTAAGGGAAGGGAATGCGGCTTTGCGTCCATCGTTTACAAATTCTTACGAACTGAATTTGGAAAAGAAACTCAGCGAAGCATCCTTCATTTCTGCTGAAGGATTTTTAAGGCAAACCGATAACCTTGTTCAACAGGTAAGCAATTTGGATACCCTTACTAAACTAACAACCATAACTTTCAAAAACTTTCATGATCGTTCTATTGGGGTAGAATTTATGCTCAACTTTGCACCCGCAAAATGGTTCAATTTTAATGCATCCTCCAGTATTTATAATTATCATATATTTGGCAATCTTGGCCCTGATATATCAAATAATACAAATACATGGAATATCCGGATCAACCCATCTTTCCATATTCCCTGGGGAACATCTGTTCAAATTAATTATACCTATAATGCACCATCAATATCTGCTCAGGGAACCCGCGGTGGATTTTATAATTCGAGTATTGGGATTAGGAAGGACATGTTGAAGCACAAAGGAAGTCTTACCCTTCAAATTCAAAATCCTTTAGGATATACAAGAAACAGTTCAACAACGAATAGTCCAAATTTATATTCATCTGGTTGGTTTCAGCGTGAATCGAAAGTATTCTTGCTGACTTTCAGTTACCGATTTAATAATTATAAAGTACAACAAAACAAACGTCAACAAGATGAAAACAATAACAACGACATAGAAATGAACGGAGGAGCCTATTAGTTTTTAATGAATGATATCGCAATTATTTCCTAACCCAAATATCTTTGATACTGGAATGAAACTTAAAATTGTTCAAGAGACGGAATTTTTCTAATTCCGTTTTTGCATTTACAAATGCAATGAATAATAACATTATTTTTTATCTTTAATAGTTTTTTAAAAATGAATTATTTTTATGTTTTTGCAAAACGATAATTCAGGAAATATTTGTAACGAAAAAAACATGATTTTATGATTAATATTAAATTCCTACTGGGGATCATTCCTAAAACTGCCAATCTGGAGGCCAAAGAAGCAGCGTTAATAAAAGAATTTGAAGAGCTTGAAAGTTATAAAGTCTCTGAAGAAATTAAACACTTTTTTGAACTTAAAAAATTTGTTGAATCTCCAGATTTGAAAAATAAAATACAGGAAATAAAATCTCTTGATTATAAAAAAACATCGGAATTCCAAAAAGAAAAGGAATATTACTCCTTAAAAAAATCTTTAAAAATTAAAAATTATTATAAAGTTCTTAATTCAGCACTTTATAAAAATTATGTTGAAGTAAAAGATTCAAAAAATATAGCCGAATATTTTGAACTGAAAACTAAAGTTGAATCTGAAGATTTTAAACTTAAAAAGGCTTCTGTTAAAGCTTTAAATTATAAAAGTACCGAAGAATCTAAAAAGGAACAGGAATTTTTAAAGCTCCAAAAATCTCCTGAGATAAAAAATTATTTTAAAATCGAAGCATCTGAAATTTATAAACTCTATCAATCGCTTAATGGTTCAAAAGAAATAGATCAATACCTCGAACTTCAAAAATTCATAAGTTCTGAACAAACCAAGAATCTTGAAAAAGAAATAAAAACAGCAAAATTCGATAGTACTCCTGAATTTACAAAATATAAGCATTATGAGGCATTGAAGAAATCGGCTGCTATAAAAAACTATTTTAAGTTACTTCAATCCAAAGGTTATAAAATTTACCAGCAATTGCATCAATCTGATGAAATTGAGCAATACAAAGCCCTTGAAGAATTTTTAAAGTCCACAGAAATAGCTGAACTTAAAAAAGACAAAAAATCATATAATCAAAGTGACGCTTATCAAAAAGAACTTGCATTTAAAAAATTGAAATCTGATAAAAATTTAAGAAATTATTTTTCGTTCATCCAATCATCAGCTTATTCTGAATTTTTAATAGTTGAAAGGTCAGGTGATTTAGATAAGCTCGAAACGCTTGAAAATTTTATTAAAAGTGAAGATTTTATAAAAATAAATAACTATTATAAGATTTCACCTCAGAAAAGATGGGAGCAACATGAAGAATACCAAAAAGTATTAGAATTTACTAAACTTAAAAAAGAGAAAAAGTTCATTGATTATTTCAAATTTGAAAGCTCCAGGCAATTTAAACTTTTTGACGAAAGTATAAAGTCTGGAATAGTTGAAAAATTTAAAACATTAAAAGAATATATTAAAAATGAAGATTTCAAAAAAATAAAAGATTATATGTTACTTCCGTTTTTAAAAAAATGGGAACAAACCAATGAATTCGAAGAATCTGAAGCTTATATTAAACTTAGTAAGGAGCAAAAAATTATCGATTATATAAAATTTACATCATCCAAAGAATTTAGTCTTTTTAATGAAGTAATAAAATCAGGTGAAATTAAACATTATGAAGAACTTGAAGTATTCATAAACTCAGAAGATTTCAAAACACTTAAATCTTATATGATGCTTCCATTTAAAAATAAATGGGAACAAACTGAAGAATATGCCAAATTACAAGACTTTGACCATTTAAAAAATTCTGAAAAAATTAAATGGTATTTCAAAGTTGTTGATTCAAAGAAGTTTGATGAATTAAAACAATGGAAGATTACATTTTCTGAAGATTTTGATAAACCCAAACTGGACAGGAATAAATGGTTAACCAGGTTCTATTGGGGTGATAAGATGATACATGATACTTATTCTCTTTCAGCTGATAAACATTTTATTTCTGATGGTGACAATTTGTCTATTGAAAACAGTATTTTGAAAATAGAAACACGCAAAGAAAATGCTACAGGAAAAGCCTGGAATCCTTTAATAGGTTTTGCTCCAAAAGAATTTGAATTTACATCTGGCCTTATTAATACAGGTAAAAGTTTCAGACAGCAATATGGGCGATTTAAAGCAAAATTAAAAGTTCATAAAAACAAAGCCGTAACTCATGCATTTTGGTTGGTAGGAAATCAGATAATGCCTCAAATCGATATTATAAAATATTTGAACGGGAAAATTTCTCTTAGTACTTTCTGGGGAAACATTGCCGACAAAAATGACATCCACCGAAATAGTAGTAAATTAATCGGGTATAAGCTAAGTTCCGATTTTTTTATTTATGAACTTGAATGGACTCCCAATGAGCTAATATGGAAAATAAATAGTCTTGTATTAAAACGTGAAAAAAACGGAATCCCAAATGAACCCATGTATATATTATTCAGTAGTGGTATTTTTGGTCAGGTAAATGGGCACGAATTTCCTGCTGCTTTAGAAATTGATTGGGTAAAATGTTTCGAAAAAGTTTAACTTTGCATACCCCTTTTTTATTCCTTGATGCCTTAAATATATTCTATTCTTCTGATATCAGGAATAGTTGATCGACAGGTTTGATAAAGCATTAATAGTTTCAATTGAAGCTAATGTGCTTTAACAATAGTTAAAGCAATAATAATTTGAAACTTATTAAGTCTTTAGTTGTTTATTTCATTTATTAATTATTAAATATTAGTTGATATTAAGTACCCACTTATGGGCATTTTATCTTATTGATCAGACAGTTGCATTAATAATAATTATAACAGTAACATATTAATAATTAAATAGTTAAAATGCATATTTTTAATAAATATTCTAATGTTGATAAACTATTTTTATATATTTGCCACAATGTCCCTTCAATTAAATTAATAAAACTATGCAACGTCGTCTCCGAAAATTGGAAGATGAGGTTTGGAAAGAAATTTCTTTTACCGATTATAAGTACGAAGTAAGCAGTTATGGTCGTGTTAGGAGTTATTGCCAAGACTCAATAAACGGTAAAATCTTAAATCCTTCCCAAATAGGAGGATTTAAAGTAGTAAGCTTAAAATATAATGGTAAATCGAAACATTTTCTAATACATAAACTTGTCGCTGAATCGTTCATTCCTAAAGATTATAAAGAACAATCTGTAGTTATTCATCTTGATTGGAACAAAAGCAATAATCATTTTTCAAATCTTAAGTGGACTTCTAAAGCTGAAAGTTATAAAAGAATGCATAAACGTCTTCAGGAAGAAAGGAAAAAAAAGGGAAAGGTAATTACCTATTCTAAATTGAGACCTGAAGAAGTAGCTTTAATAAAATCTATGCTTGCAAGGGAAGTAAAGCAAAAATTAATAGCTAAAATGTTTTGCATTAGTGAAATGCAAGTAACACGCATTAAGCGCGGGGAAAACTGGAAAGAAATAGCTCCTTCAGATAAGGAAAACCTAATTGAAGAAAAATCATTGATTTAATCCTATACTTTGTATAAGACCGTTCAAAATGAAAATAAAAAAAAAGGAGTGAGATTCACTCCTTGTTTTTTTCTGATCTACTATTTATTTTTTCATTTTCTTACCACCTTTTGCGGCTTTTGCTTCAGCAGCCTTTGCGGCGCTGTCAGCAGCAGCTGCTGCGGCGATAGAATCAGCTACCCTCTGTTGTTCAGCTTGAACTTTAGCAAGAGAGTCAGCCATTTTAGTAGAGTCAGCAATTCTTTGTGCTTCAAGTTCTTCAGCACTTGGTCCACATGCAGTGATTACTAAACCTGCAATAACTAATAACAATAATAACTTTTTCATTTGTTTTTTAGAATTAATAACGTTGCAAAAATAAGTCATAAAATATTTTGTTATACAAAAATCCTAATTTTTTTTTTATCCTACAAAAAAATAATGAAATAAAATTAATCTAAGTTGAAATATTACACCTGATTTATTGAGTATTACTAAATTTCGACAAGTCCGATTTTTTTTAATTGTTTTGATTTTTCTTTTGCATTTTCAACTACTTTCTCCATTGCACACCAAAACATTGATCCATGATTCTTGCAAACAGTATGAACTAATTCATGAAGAATAACATAATCTGAAAGAAAATCCGGAAGCCTCACCAAATATAAACTCAAATTTATATTATTCATTCCCGAACAACTTCCCCACCGGGTTTTTGAATTCCTTATTTTTACTGAATTATATTTATATCCATGCTTATTTGCCAATTGTTCTACTCTGCCTGGAAGATATTCATTTGCTTCAATTCTCATTGCATTATTTATTAATGCCTTTATGGAATTTTGTGAATAGGTTGATATTATTTCAGTATTCGAAGGAAAATGAATTTGAATTTCGGAAGAAGTTAACTTCAAATAAATATTATTACAATTAGACTTAATGAGCAATAATTTTCTTGATCTTGTCGAAAAAAGAGTGTTTTCATCAATTATTAGTGGTTTTTTTTTGAAAGTTTCCATTTTTTGGATATTATGTTTTATCCAATCAATTTTTTCAAAAAGGAAACGTTCACCATCAGAAAAATTAGTTCTAAGTGGGATACTTACTTTAACTATCCTGTTATTGTTAATTGATATTGAAAGTCTTTTGCAATTTATTCTTTTTGTAATTCTAATTTTACCAATTTCGGGCAATATTATGCATCTGGAATTCATGTTTACTTAAAAATAACTGATTTTTATAAAAAATATTTAGCAGAAATTTTATCTATATATTAAAATCTATTTTGATTAATCTTTAAACATTTATAATTTCGTTGCATTCATTAAAAAAATAAAAATATGTATTCTTCAAAATTTCTAAGGTATCTAATAATTATAGCTGCAATATTAATTATTATTGCTTTAATTGGCAAAAAAGCAGGATGGTTCGGAGGTAACAAACCATTAAATGTTGCTATAGAGAAAGCCCAAAAAAGAACTATATATGAAATAATTACAGCAAATGGCAAAATTCAACCTGTTAAAGAGGTAAAAATTAGCTCCGATGTATCCGGGGAAATTGTTGAATTGAACATCAAAGAGGGTGACGCATTGGAAAAAGGACAACTGCTATTAAAAATTAAGCCAGATATTTATATTTCTGCTCAAGACAGAGCCATTGCGGCTGTTAATACTTCTAAAGCAAACCTTGAAAATGCATTAGCAAGGCAAGATCAAAGTGAAGCTCAGTTTACCAGAACAAAATTATCTTATGAAAGAAACAAAAAACTTTGGGAACAACGTACTATTTCTCAAGCCGACTGGGATGCATCTACTGCCGAATATGTAATGGCCAAGGCCGATGTAGAAGCAGCAAAACAAAATGTTAAATCAGCAGAATTTGGGGTAAAAAGTGCCGAAGCTTCGTTAAAAGAGGCTAATGAACGACTTATAAAGACAACTATTTATACCCCGATTGATGGAATTGTTACTAAACTGAATATTGAAAAAGGAGAAAGAATAGCTGGTACAGATCTCATGGCCGGTACGGAAATTATGAGAGTTGCCGACTTAAACAAAATGGAAGTAAAAGTTGATGTTAATGAAAATGATATTGTAAGAGTTAAAATTGGCGATACTGCAATTATTGAAGTTGATGCATATCTTGATCAAAAGTTTAAAGGATTGGTAACCGATATTGCAAATTCAGCTACAATTTCCGGGCAGACTTCTGCAGACCAGGTAACAAGTTTTGAAGTAAAAATAATATTACTTGAAAATTCATATAAACAGCTTATTACAAAAGAAAAATTGTATCCATTTAGGCCAGGTATGACAGCGAATGTTGATATTCAGACACAAAAAAAATCAAGTGTTCTTTCTATACCTATTGAAGCGGTGACTGCCCGCTCAGATTCTTTATTAAAAAAGAAGGAAACTGAGAAAACTGCCCAAAAAATATCAAAGAAAACTAATCCGGAAACTTCTAAAATATCTGAAATTGTTTTTATCAGGAATAAATCATTTGCCCGATTGAAAAAAGTGAAGACTGGAATACAGGATAATAATTATATTGAAATTACTGACGGAATCAATGAAAATGATGAGGTTATAGTTTCTCCATTTAGTGCAATTTCACGAAAACTCAAGGATAGTACTTTAATTAAAATTGTTGATAAAAAAGATTTGTTTTCAGAAAAATAGCTTTGTAATTAATTATATTTCGTTTACTAAAAATTGACATTCCTGAAAATTAATCATCATTTTTTACTGTTTTAATAATTAAATTTATCAAATAATTCTCAAACAGGATGGCTTTAATCCTTTGCATTGAAACTTCGGAAGAGATATGTAGTGTGGCTCTTGGCAATAAATATGAACTTATTGGTACTTTAGAAATTTTGGATGAAAAATCTCATGCCTCAAAATTAACTGTTTTAATAGAACAATTGCTTTATGATAAAAATATTGATATTCAATCGATTAATGGCGTAGCAATTAGTAAGGGGCCTGGTTCTTATACGGGTCTTCGTATAGGAGCTTCAGTAGTTAAAGGAATTTGCTATAGGTTAAATATTCCTGTCATTTCAATCAATACCCTTCAAATACTCTGTATGGGGTTTATTCAATCGGGATTTCTAAGAAAAAATAAAATTGAAAATCCTCTGCTTTTATGCCCGATGATTGATGCCAAAAGAATGGAAGTTTACAGGGCTTTTTATAATAACTATGCTCAGCCAGTCAGTGAAATAAAATCTGAAATTATTCATGGGGAATCTTTTAAAGATGAATTACAGATTAATAAAATTTTAATTTTTGGATCTGGAGCAGAAAAATGCAAATCACTAATACAGAATCCAAATATATTTTTTGCAGATGGTTATAGACCTCTTGCAAGTTATATGATCAGCCTTGCTTATGATGCTTTTTTACAAAGAAAATTTGAAGACTGTGCATATTTCGAGCCTTACTATCTTAAGGATTTTGTTCCAACAATTAATAAAAAAATTAAGAGGTTTACAAAAATATTATGATACTTCTAATGTTTTAAAAATGTACTAATAAAAATTACAAAGTATTCTAATTATTATGAGAAAAATATTAATATTCCTTTTTTTATTTAATCAGATTATTATAATTTCTCAACCTTACAAAATATTACCAAATACATTTTTTTCTGAAGGAGAAACTCTTAATTTTCAAATCAGATATGGATTTATTATTGGAGGCGATGTTCAATTATTGGTTAATAGATTAATAATTGAAAATAAAAGTCTTATTCATGTTAAAGGTACTGCAGTCACTATAGGGTTAGCCGATAAGCTGTTTCGGGTAAATGACGTATATGAAAGTTATTTCGACAAAGAAACTTCTTTACCCTTTTTAGCGATTCAAAATGTCAAAGAAGGAAGAACGTATAAATACCTTAATGAAGTTCGATTTAACAGGCAAAATAATACAATAATTTCAACCAAAAGCGGCGAACATAAAGTTAAAGAAAACATTCTGGATATGATGTCGGTTTTTTATTATATCCGAAGGTTGGATTTTTCAAATATTAAAGAAGGAGATGTATTTAAACTTTTAACCTATTTTTCAGATAATGAATTTCCATTAGAAATGAGATATCGGGGTAAAGAATATTTAGATACAAAATGGGGAAAAATCAGTTGCCTGAAATTTGCACCCATTGTTGAACCCGGTCGTGTATTTAAATCAAAAGATGATATGTTAATCTGGTATACTGATGATGCAAACAGAATACCGATAAAAATTACAATGGAAATGTTGATAGGACATGTTACCGTTGAATTAACTGGTTTTTCAGGATTGAAGAATCCAATAATTTTTGAAAAAATGGAATAATAGTTCAATGATTTTTCAATCATAGATATTTATGATTCGCTTAATAAAATTTTTCAAAATTCTAATAAAGTATATTCAATCATAATGCAATTTGAACTTTTAAATTATTTTTGCACAAAATTTTAAAACATTTATATCAAATAAAATGGCTACAACAGCAGATTTTAAAAACGGGCTTTGTATTGAATTCAACAACGATTTATATACTTTAGTTCAATTTCAACATGTAAAACCTGGAAAGGGAGGAGCATTTGTTCGTACTAAACTGAAAAGTCTTACAACCGGGAAAGTTATTGATAATACCTTTATTGCTGGAGTAAAAATAAATCTTGCACGGGTTGAACGCAGGCCCCATCAATTCTTATATAATGACGATTCCGGTTATCACTTCATGCATAACGAAACTTATGAACAATTATGCATACCTAAAGATATTATTAATGCACCAGAATTGCTGAAAGAAGGACAATATGTGGAAATAGTGATTCATGCTGATACAGAAACACCGTTAAGTTGTGAACTTCCGCCTTTCGTTAACCTTGTTGTAACCTATACTGAACCAGGTTTAAAAGGGGATACTGCATCTTCAACTGCATTAAAACCCGCAACTGTTGAAACAGGTGCCAAAATTTATGTCCCTCTTTTTGTCAATCAGGATGATAAGATAAAAATAGATACACGTGATAAAAGTTACTATGAACGAGTAAAAAACTAATCAAACTGGAATTAATTTATTAGCCCGCTTGAAAATTCAAACGGGCTATTTTGTTAATTATTATCATGTTATTGAAAGATTATTGCAGTATAATATTTTTATTGTAATTTTAACTTTAAATTAGCCAGAATTCCATACTATATAGCTTATGCCAAGTGGAAATATTCCGGAAAGGTTAAAAATTTCGACATTTAAATTAAATGCCTTATTGGCAATTACGCAAGCCATTAACGAAAATCTTCCTCAAGATGAAATTCTAAGAAGGTATGAAAAAATACTCAAAGAAGATTTAAATATAGGTAAAATTCTTATTTTCATGAATAATGGCACCTCGTGGCTTTGTCTGTTAAGCTCAGGCGTAAAGGATAACAAGACATTGAACGTAAGCGTCGAAAATGATTTGATGAAATATTCAGAAATTACTTTTATTACTTCCAAGTCTATTCCTTCAGCAGAATCTTTCGATATTGTAATCCCGGTTTATAACAATAACCTTCCTCTTGCATATGTTCTAATAGGTGATATTGAAGAAGAAGGAGAAGGAGTAAGTCCTACAATTAAGCATTTGCATTTCATTCAAACCCTTTCGAACATAATTATCGTAGCAATAGAAAATATCAGGCTTTTTCAGGAAAGCCTTAGGCAAATAGCAATAAAAAAAGAGCTGGAACTTGCTTCCCGGATGCAATCTATGCTTATACCAAAAAATCAGGAACTTCCCAAGACTAAAAAAATATGGATTACAGCATTCTATCATCCCCACTTTGATGTTGGAGGCGATTATTATGATGTAATTAATTTGAGTACAGATGAAATTGGCTTTTGTATTGCCGATGTTTCAGGAAAAGGAATTTCAGCTGCTTTGCTTATGTCTAATTTCCAGGCAAATTTAAGAGCATTATTTACAACTGAAATGGGATTACCTCATTTGGTTGAAAAATTAAATGAAAGAGTTATGAGAAGTGCCAATGGTGAGAAATTCATTACAATGTTTGTTGCAAAATATAATCTTGTAAAAAAAGAATTGGAATATATTAATGCTGGTCACAATCATCCAATTTTATATGAAACAAAAGCAAAAAAACTTTATTTCCTTAAAGAAGGTTGTGTTGGAATAGGAATGCTCGAAGAAATTCCGGTAATCAGAAAAGGCTTTATTAAAATAAAAGAAACTACAAAATTATTATGTTATACCGATGGATTAGTAGAACTTATGGACGATAAGGAAGTTGAATTTGGGACAAATGTAATTGAACAGCATATATCAAATACTCTTAATATAAAAGAAAGTATCGATAACATAATAATCGATCAACACATACTCTCAGGAAACAAAGCTATTTTTGATGATATTACTATGCTTGGAGTGGAATTTTATTGAAAACTTTAATCTTTATCGGCCAACTTTGGCGAATGATAAACATCCAAAGCCACGATCATAGCTGTAAATCCCCAAAATAAAGCAGAAAGTTTATCGGTATCCAGAAAATTGTTCATTGCGCCATGAAGATAATATGAAAATAATCCAACCAATAAAGAAATTGCAAGAATTTTTACTTTTCTTCTTTTAGTCTTAAAATATATTTTTGAAGCAGTATACATAGTAGTTATAACAATTGCAAGAAACGATAAAAAGCCAAATAATCCTGATTCCGAAAGTGGTCCAAGATATTCACTGTGAGCATTTCCACCATTTCCTTCATTTGTGCTAATTATTGTTTTTTCACTTTTTACCTGGTAAGGTGCATATTTAAACATATATGTTCCAGGTCCAAAACCAAACACTGGTTTATCTTTAAACATTCTCATTGCACAATTCCATCGATTTATTCTTTCCATGTTGGAAGCATCAGAATTAATATTAGAGATAGACTTAATATGTTTTGAAAGATTATTAGAGGAATCCTGCTTGTTTCTTTCTAAACCAATTATTATTTCAGTTTTGAAAATAAAAAATAAACCTACTAAAACCCCAATAATTAAAAACATAAATCTAAGTCTAAGTCCAAGAAACATACCGAAAAAGAAACCTAAAGCTAATACCAAACTTAACCAAGCTGCACGACTATATGATAAAACTAATGCCATCAAATAAAATAATATTAGAGTAATCTGTAAAAATTTAATAAAAAAATTGGTTTTCTTTTTGATAAAAAAAATTCCAATTAAATTTGGGATTAGCAAACATAATGCAGCAGCATAGGCCGTATGATCATTATAAAATGGTTCAACAACCCAATTTGCAGCCAACTGATTAGTGAGACCTTCAATATTGAGTCTGATTAAAAAGTAAACAATGACCACAACCATGCTAAATGAATAAAACCAAATATATTTTATGGTATTCTGATACTTAGCAAAAAATTGAGTGGCTATAAAATAAAAAACAACAACAAACCATAAACGAGATAAGAAAAATTTAATTGATATTACTGGCATTGTACTGGTGACACATGATATCAGAATCCAAGCAAGATTGAATGATATTGCAAGTGTAATCGGATGTTTCAGAATTCTTTTATCAAAAGACTCATTATAAATTATCTTAATAAAAAATAATATCATTATTCCGGCAACAATTGGTTCAACAGGCAGGTCCACACGAGAATTTATTCCATGTATTAACTTGGAAAGAGGTATCGAAAGCGGTACCAATGCTATTATAATAAACATTAAAGTATCGAGTGAAAAAATAGCAAAAAACAGTATAAGAATTACAAATGGTAAAAAATTTAACCAAAAGTGCCCTTTATAAATTAATAATGCATTTATTATTATAAATAATAATACAATAGGAAAAATCCATAAATTTTCATTTTTTATTAAAACTCTCAAAATCGAAAAGGATTATTTGTTGTTCTTTATAGAATCCACAATAAGCATTAATACAAATGCAAAGAAAACAGCTGAAATTGAAGCTGTTAAAATAATTAATAAGCGTTTGGGATAAGCTTTCTTTTCAGAAACCCTTGCTGATTCGACTATGTATTTGTGTGGCAAATACTGTTCATATTCTGTTTTTGCTTCGGAATACTTATAAAATAATGCTGATAGTTGCATTCGTTGTAAATTTACCCAATCCTTTATTCTATTATATGTAGTCCCATATTTCGAAATTAATTCCATTTTATTTTTTATTTCATTAGCAACTTGTGCTTGTCCTTTTGTTAAAGCTCTGTAGTAGGCCCTTGTTAATATTATACTTTGATCATAAAAATCAATAATTCCTAACTTTCGAAAAATAAACAAAGAATCTTCTTCTATTTTTATTGCCTTTTCTAATGATCCGTACTCATCTTTTATCAATTCATAGGCCTTTTTTGACCTAACCTTTTGCATCTTATCAATTAATGTGTCGGCAAAAACAGCAACATCATTTGCCATTGCAGCAGCCAATTTTGGATCTATATCTAACACTTCGATAACAACTGAAACATATTCAGATCGCCTAAAAGAGAAATTTGCATCAAACCAACTATAATATTTAGTAGTGGCAAATTTTGTTTTTAGACTGTCAATTCCGTAATGGTTCATTAAGTGGTATTTTTTATTAATAAGGTCTTTCATATCTTTTGAATTCAGGACCTGCAATAATTGATCTGCTTCCTGTTCATCGCCAAAATTCATTAGGTCACCTCCTTTTGAAGTGCTGTATTGTGTATTAAGTATTGATTTTGAAACTGAAGCATCTGATGTAGGAAAAATAATTACTGTAGACTTAAATTTTGGCTTTATCATGTATGCTGCTATTCCTGATATTATTGCAGCCAAAATACCAATTATAAACAATATTTTTATTTTATTAAAAAAGAAAAATAAAATACTGCTTGAATTGAAATCATACTTTGATTTTTTTTTGCTCATAGTTATGAAGTTTAATATTATTTTACAATTAGTAAATTATAATTCTTTTTTCCTTTCTGTATTAATAAATATTTATTATTAATCAAGTTATCAGTATCAATAATTTTTTCGGTTTGCAAAATTTTATGTTTGTTAATACTTAATCCTCCACCTTCAATTAATCTGCGTAATTCACCTTTACTTTGAAAAACATTAGAAAATGAAGTTAGTAATTCTATAACAGAAGGTTCTTTTTCCAGTATCGATCGGTTGATTTCAAATTGTGGTACTCCTTCAAATATTGATAGAAAATCAGATTCATCAAGCCTATTAAGAGTTTCATTAGTTCCCTTACCAAAAAGAATATCAGATGCATCTAATGCGGTATTATACTCTTCCACAGAATGAACCATACAAGTCACTTCGCGGGCTAAAATATTTTGTAAAATTCTACGATGAGGTTCAGATTTATGCTGTAATATTAATTCATTAATGATATCCCTTGGAAGCATTGTAAAAATTTTAATATACTTTTCAGCATCCTGATCTGAAACATTTAACCAAAACTGATAAAATTGATAAGGCGAAGTATATTTAGGAGAAAGCCATATATTGCCATGCTCGGTTTTGCCAAATTTTCCACCATCTGCTTTTGTAATTAACGGACAAGTAAGGGCAAATGCTTCACCACCTGTTTTACGACGGATTAGTTCAGTTCCGGTCGTAATATTTCCCCATTGATCAGAACCACCCATCTGGAGTTTACAATCATAATTTTCATATAAATACAGAAAATCATAACCTTGAACCAACTGGTAAGTGAATTCAGTAAAAGACATACCTTCATGTTCTTCCCCTGAAATCCTTTTTTTTACAGATTCTTTGGCCATCATATAATTTACAGTAATATACTTTCCTACATCACGAATAAAATCGAGGAAACTAAAAGCAGACATCCAATCGTAATTATTGACTAAATCTGCACAATTTTTACTATCCTTATTAAAATCAAGAAATTTAGAAAGTTGTTCTTTTATTTTTTCCTGGTTATGGCGCAAGGTTTCAAGTGAAAGTAAATTTCTTTCTTCAGATTTTCCGGATGGATCGCCTATCATTCCAGTTGCTCCTCCAATTAGAGCTATAGGTCTATGACCCGCTTTTTGCAAATGCACCAATAACATAATTGAAACCAGGTGCCCAATATGAAGCGAACTGGCGGTAGGATCAATTCCCAGGTACGCTGAAGTCATTTCTTTTTGAAATTGATCTTCTAATCCTGGAGTATAATCATGAATCATACCCCGCCATTTCAATTCTTCAAAAAAATTCATGTCAATTTTAAAAATTAAATAGTGCCAAAGATAATAAAATTAGCTTCATATTTAAGTCGCTCAAAATGTCTCGTATTCCCATTCCTTTTTATAAATTAAAAACTAAATTCACAAGTTTTTTTATTTTTAATTATTTAAATGTTGGGAATTTTTATTCAATTTTAAATATGGAAATAATAAAGGGGCGAAAGATTCAATAGGTCGATATAAATAAGAACTTTCAGTATCCTTCTTATTTGGCCAGTTAAAATTAACAATTGAAAATTTTAACATAACCATAAATACACTAATAATAAAACTCATCTTTAGAATTCCGAAAATGCAGCCTGTAATTTTATTAAAAAGACCTAATTCTACTTCGTCAAAAAGTTTCTCAAGAAAATTTCCTAATAAATGAATTGAAATTAATACTGAAATAAATATTATTACAAATGCAATAATTTTAGAGGTATTCTCAGATGGTACAAAATTAGTTTGAATAAATGGTGAAATTAATTTACTAAATTTTACAGCTAAAAAAATACCTAAAATAAGAGCAGTTAATATGGCCAATTGATGAATTAGTCCTTTACGAAAGCCACTTATAGCGGCAAAAAAAAGAAATATTATTATAATAATATCAAGATAATTCATAATGAAATAAATTAATACCGGTAAAGTTTTGTTAGCAATTTTAGGAATTTCTTAATAGATTTTGTAAGAAATATTCATTTTTTAAGCAAACAAACATAAACTTCAATTTATATTATATTTGCATCCTCAATGATTTAATATTAATCGATTGGTTTTTAAGGCCCCGTAGTTCAATGGATAGAACGGAAGTTTCCTAAACTTTAAATTCAGGTTCGATTCCTGGCGGGGCTACTTTTTAAAATATTTATATTTAAATAATTATATTAATTCACATACAATAAATATTGAGTACATAAAATTTATATTTTCAATAGGTATTTATGCACATTTTGAGCCATTTTACGACCTTCTGCAATTGCATGTACAACAAGTGAAGGACCACGAACGGCATCTCCAGCTGCAAAAACTCTTTTAACTGATGTAGCCTTATCTGAATTTGCCTTAATATTTCCTTTTTGATCGAATTCAATTCCTATATCATTTAACAATCCTTCATGATACGGGTGTACAAACCCCATTGCCAGTAAAACCATGTCAGCATCTATTAATTTTTCAGAGTTAGGAACATCCAACATGACCATCCTACCGTTGGAATCTTTTTCCCATTTTACTTCAGCAATTTCGACTTGTTTTAACTGACCATTTTCACCCATAAATCGTTTAGTAGTTAGGCTCCACATTCGGTCGCAACCTTCTTCATGCGAAGTAGAGCTTTTAAGTATTGTAGGCCAAAAGGGCCATGGATTGTCAAGTCCGCGTTTTACTGATGGTTTGGGCATGATCTCAATTTGGGTAATACTCTTAGCTTTTTGACGATTTGAAGTGCCCACACAATCACTTCCGGTATCACCGCCACCAATTACCAGTACCTTTTTGTCTTTAGCAGAGATTCGTTGATCATCAGGAAAGTATGTTCCTTGAACAACCCTGTTTTGCTGTTTTAAGAAATCCATCGCATAATAAATGCCTTTTAGCTCTCGACCTTCAATTCTTAAATCTCGGGGTTTCATTGCGCCAATTGCAATGCAAATTGTATCAAATTCTTTTAGCAGGACTTTTGATTCGACATCGACGCCAACATTCACTCCTGTCTTAACAATAAGGCCTTCAGCAGTTAAAATATCCATCCGGCGGTCGATAACACTTTTACTTAGTTTGAAATCTGGAATACCGAATCGTAAAATTCCACCTACTGCTTCGTCTCTTTCAAAAAGAGTAACCGAGTGGCCCCATTTATTTAAAAGATCAGCACAAGCCATACCAGCAGGTCCTGAACCAATTACAGCCACTTTTTTACCTGTCCGGTTTTGTGGAGGATTAGGCTTGATATATCCCAGGTTAAATGCCTTTTCAATAGTTGCACACTCGTTTTCCCGAATTGTAACCGGTTCTTCGTGAATATTTAATACACAACCTTTTTCGCAGGGGGCAGGACAAATACGGCCGGTGAATTCAGGAAAATTATTTGTCAAGCTCAACACCTCAACCGCTTCTTCCCAGTTTCCTTTATATAAAGCATCCTGGAATTCTGGCATTGTATTATTTACAGGGCATGCCCATTGGCAAAATGGGATACCACAATCCATGCATCGTGAAGCTTGTTGCTGACGGTCGGCATCGTTAAGTGTTTGTTCAACTTCACTGAAATCGTCGATACGTTCATAAACCGGTCTGTTTCCGGCATCTACACGCGGAATTGTCATAAATGCTTTTGGATTTCCCATAATTTCTTTTCTTTATGATCTTTTGAATTAATAATTATTTGTCATAATTAACAGCCGCAATTAATCAATTTTTAATCATCAATTAATACTGTCTTTGAGGTTCGTCTTCTGTAGCTGCAATCTTTTCTTTTAATGCCTGTAACTTCAATTCCTCAAGTACTTTCTTATACTCAAAAGGAATCACTTTTACAAACTTCGGTAAAAACTCGTCCCAATTAGTCAGAATACGTTCGGCTAGTGTACTGTTAGTATATTGCATATGGTTACTAATAAGAAATTGTACTTCGTTGATATCTTCAATTGAGTCCATTTTTGTTAAATCAACCAATCCCTTATTACAATAATATTCGAAATCACCATCAACATCAAGTACATATGCTATGCCACCGCTCATACCTGCGGCAAAGTTTCTGCCAGTTTTTCCAAGCACTACTATCCGTCCACCGGTCATATATTCGCAACCATGATCGCCAACCCCTTCGACTACTGCATAAGCACCTGAATTACGGACGCCAAATCGTCCGCCAGCAATACCCCGTATGTAGACTTCTCCACTTGTAGCCCCATATAAAAGTGTGTTTCCGGCAATTATATTTTCCTCTGGAATATATCTTGCGGTTGAAGGCTGAACAAGTATAATCTTACCTCCACTCAATCCTTTACCCAGGTAATCGTTAGTTTCACCTTCAAGCCGAAAGGTTATACCTTGGCTAAAAATG
>Ga0265323_10000406_pt1 | contig 24734 bp, 16 predicted proteins | sample 41225metaG_FD_193580 | JGI IMG/M metagenome (GOLD analysis project Ga0265323, IMG submission 193580) | Rhizosphere microbial communities from Carex aquatilis grown in University of Washington, Seatle, WA, United States - 4-12-25 metaG | ecosystem: Host-associated > Plants > Roots > Rhizosphere...
TTTGACAAAGAATATGTTAATCAACTATTTGACAACCCTAATCTACAAAATTTCAAAGAACATAATTATAATCAATTGAAATTATTTGACTTATAACGAAACACTAATGATAATTTAATTGATTTAAGTTTAAAAATTAAATTTTAATTCATTGAAATAGAAAATAAATACTTCAATAATTTTTGGATTTTAATCACGGAATAATTGTGAAATCTGAAAAAATATTAATGAAAACGAATTTTAGTTGATAAAATTATATGTAAAACCGTTATTTTTAGTAAAAAGCGTTTTTATTAAATAATAATTCTTTGTAAATTCTGGCAAAAATAGCTTACTTTAATCTGGATAATAATTCAACTTTCAACCATTTGAAAATGATTAAGAGATTAATATTTTGCATAGCCATTATTGCTTTTTTTTCTGCTAATTCAGAGATTTGTGCGCAACAGTTCAAACAATTCAGCGGTAAAAAAGAGACGTTTGTTAACGAAGTATTTGCTTTTCTTGGAAAATCCAACGATGAAAGTTTCGAAAAGATAAAGCATAATTTTTCCATTGAATGGGATTCAGCAAAATTGACTGATCTGGAGAAGGGAAAAATTATTTTATTTTCAAAAGGGTTTATTGATAAAAAAGCAAGACCTATACCTGATTTTTATAATTATTTAAAATCAATGAATTTATTTATAGAAAAAGAACATCCAAAAAGCAGCTTCGATCAATGGCTGGAAGCTTTTTCCGAAATATCCAACAACCGGAAAACATCATTGTCAATAATTAACCGGATAATTCAACAATCAATTGATTTGATCTCTGAAAATATTATGTTCAAATCTGCTTCCCTGGTTTGGAAAACAAGTTCAAAAGATTTTTATTTCAATTATGATGGGGATATTCATGTTGTTTTTGATACAACTGACTTAATTTGTTATGCCAAGCGGGACAGTATAATTATTTTTGGAACCGGTGGTGAACTGCGTCCTGTTGCTTTACAATGGATAGGAAAGAATGGCCTGGTTACCTGGGAAAGGGCCGGCTTCGACAGGAAAATAATTTCAGCTTCGCTGTCGAAATATTTCATTGATCTGAACAAATCATCGTATGTTGCCGATTCTGTGAGTTTCACAAATAAAACATATTTCGATACTCCATTACTGGGGCATTTTGAGGATAATGTAACATTAATTTCATCGCCGGTTTCGGCCACTTATCCAAAATTCGATTCCTATAAAAAACATTTTATTATAAAAGAATTATATCCAAATGTAGATTATGAAGGGGGTTTCTCTATGCAGGGGGCCAAGCTGGTTGGTAAAGGAAATATAGAAAACCCGGCAAGGCTCGATTTTTTCAGAAAAGATACATTAAGATTAAAAGCTACATCGCAATATTTTATTTTCAGGCCCGAAAAAGTTGTTGGTTTGGATGCCGCTGTCCGGATTTATCTTGAAAAAGATTCAGTTTATCACGGCGATTTGCAATTTACTTATACAACAAAAACAAAAGAAATATCTCTTATAAAATCTGAAAATTATACAGCCCAAAGCCCCTATTTAAATTCATATCATGGATTGGATATGAACTTCGATCAATTAAAATGGCGTATTGATGAACCTTTGATATTAATTACCACTACTCCCGGTTCGTCAAGGGGAAAAGCGTTATTCGAATCTTTAAATTTCTTTAATCTTATTGAATTTGAAGGATTGCAATATTTTGATGAAATACATCCTTTGGTTGCTCTCAAACATCTTGCGAAAAAAACTGGCAGCGATCGCTTCACTGTAGATGATTTTGCGAATTATATGAAAAAAAACGTCGACCAGGTCAACACCATTTTATTTCCTTTAACGCTTAAGGGTTTTATTTATTATAATTCGGCAGACGGTACTATTGAAATAAAAAAGCGGCTGTATGATAATATTAGTGCAAGTATTGGCCGTATCGATTACGATGTTATAAGAATTTTATCCATTACCAATGCCCCGTTGGAAAATGCATCAATTGACTTACGGAATAACGATTTGAAAATATATGGAATCCCGCGGATTGCAGTCTCCGATAGCCAGAATGTTATTTTTTATCCTAAAGACCAGACTATCCTGATGAAACACAACAGGAGTTTTCAGTTCGATGGGGTTGTTGAAGCCGGTTTATTTACTTATTATGGCAGGAATTTCTTTTTTAATTATGACGAATTTAAAGTGACATTAAAAAATGTCGATTCAGTTCATATTAAAGTCATAACTGGTCGTGATTTGTTTAATAAGCCAATTTTTCAGGATGTACAAAATGTTTTGCAGGACGTAACAGGCGAGGTACTCATAGATAAACCCGATAATAAATCAGGCCTGCAAAGCCATCATGAATTTCCCATATTCACAAGCCAGGGTAATTCTTATGTTTATTATGACGATAATAGAATTTTTAAAGGAGTTTATGACAGGAAAAGAGAATTCTATTTTCAAATTTATCCTTATCGGTTCGATAGTTTAAATGTTTTCACTAAAGAAAGTATGAAATTTAACGGGCAGTTTTTTTCAGCCAGGATTTTCCCGACTATTCCTGAAAATTTAGTCTTACAACCCGATTTCTCACTAGGGTTCAAACATTCAAGCCCTTCAGAGGGATTTCCTATATATTCAGGAAAAGGAAAATATAATAATATAATTTTTTTATCTAATAAAGGGCTCAGAGGAGATGGCAGTTTAAATTATCTGACATCAGCAATTAAATCAGGTGATTTTATTTTTTTCCCAGATAGTATGAACACTTTGGCTCCTGAATTTACAATCCAGGCAGGCAATACCGGAGTTCAGTATCCGCAGGTCAATGGACGGGACATAATTGTTCATTGGCTTCCATACCAGGATCAGATGAATTTTGCGAATAAGTCAAAACCCTTCCAAATGTTTAACAAGGAAACCACTTTATCAGGTTCATTGGCATATAGCTCAAAAGGTTTGACAGGAAAGGGCACAATGGATATGACCACGGCTTTGCTTTCCTCTAAAGATTTTACGTATCGTTTAAATACAATTGATGCAGATACTGCTGCATTTAAACTTCGTTCTATACATAAAGAAGGATTTACGGTAATTACAAATAATATAAAATCACATATTGACTTTAGTACCCGGACCGGAACATTCAAATCAAATGATTCCCTTGCATTGACTTCATTTCCTGAAAATAAATATAATGCACAATTGGATGAATTTATATGGAAAATAGACCAGAAAATTCTTGAAATGCTTTCTGAACGGAGACAACAACCCTCAACAGTCGGTTTGAAATATGGATTTAAGGATCAGCCCTTAATTGGTTCAAAATATATTTCTGTTAAACACGGGCAGGATTCTTTATTTTTCATTTCACCAAATGCGGTTTACGATTATGAAAACAACCTTATAAGTGCTAACAGGGTAAAATATATTGATGTTGCGGATGCAAGAATTTTTCCGGAAAAAGAAAATTTAGTTATTGAGACTGATGCCAAAATAAGGCCGCTTTTAAATGCAAAAGTGTTGGCAAATACAGAATCGCGTTTTCATAATATTTATAATGCCAGTATATTAATTTCCGGGAGAAAGAAATATTCAGGCAATGGCAAATATGATTACATTGATGAGAACAATAAAATTGAAACAATTACTTTTAGTGAAATTGCTGTAGACACATCAATACAAACAACTGCAGAGGGCGATATAATTGAACCGGATAATTTTACCTTAAATCCCGATTTTAAATACCAGGGAAAAGTCAGATTGCATGCAGCAGAAAAATTTCTGACATTTGCCGGAGCCGTTCATATTGCCGTTGACAGCTGCCGTAATTATGGAACATCGTGGTTTATGTTCGAAACACCGATTGATCCGTTAAATATTTATATTCCCGTTGCCGGAAAGCTCAAAGAATTAAATCGTAAAACAATTGTTTTAGGTTCATTACTTACCGTGGACTCCATTCACATTTATTCAAATTTCTTCGGAGTTAGAAAAAATTATAACGATTCAATTATAGGCTCTTCAACAGGCTATTTGCATTTTAACAAAGAGGCAGAAACCTACCTTGTAGCTTCGAAAGAAAAGCTTAAAACACCTGCTCTTCCAGGACCTTTGGTTTCTATAAACAGGAGCAGTTGCATTCATCATGACGAAGGACTGTTAAAACTCGGAGTGGATTTTGGACAAATGAAAATGATTACAACTGGTGAAATTGACCATGATTTAAATAAAAACCAGGTGAATTTGCGGTTAATGATGTCACTGGAATTTTTCATGTATGACAAGTCTATGGAAGCTATGTGTAAAATGATAGATAGTATGTCTGCCGGAAAACCGCAAGCAGATATTTCATTCCCACGTTTTAAGAAAAATTTCGCAAACCTTATCGGTCAGGATAGAACAAATAAGTATTACATTGAATTAAGTCAAACAGGAAAAGTAAAAGAATTACCGGAAGAATTTGCAAAAACTATTTTTCTGAACGATGTCAGGTTGGTCTGGGATCAATCGTCCCGTTCTTATCGTTCAACAGGAAAAATTGGTATTGGATATATTTATAAACATCAAATAAATAAATATTTTGAAGGATATGTAGAAATCTGGCGAAAAAGAACAGGGGATATGTTGGATTTATATATTAAAGTCGATGACAAGACTTTCTATTATTTCGGCTATACGAGAGGGGTTATGCAGGTTTTTTCATCAGATAATTTGGGCTTTAATGAACCGATAAGGAACTTAAAGGATGCACAACGTGAGCTTAAAATTCCTCATAATCTGACTCCATATAGTTTTCTTATTTCTACGGATAGGAAGATGCTTATGACACGAAAACGTTGGTTAAATCGCGATCAACCTCCGGAAGGACAAACCGATCAACAGGAAGATAATTCACAAAATGAGCAGCCAAATTCAGGTCAACCGTCAAATGAAAAATAATTTTTTCATTTTTTTCCAAACGAATTTTCGAAAAAACCTGTAATAAAGGCCAACGGGGCATTCCAGTTTATGGCAACTTCATTTGAGGCAAAACTCCCAGAATTATCTATATACGAACGGGCAGGTTCTAAATTTATGTATTTAATATTTGGTTCATCGTTTCGGTTTTTATTCGGACCACCAACAAGAAACCCTGGAATTGGATCATTTAAACCATCTGCAGCGCTTAAACGATGATGGGGATTTTTCGGCGATTTTGATCCGAACCCGGTTACAAAACAATATGTAGTTGCATTTTTACCAAAAATATAATCTGTAGTTTCCAAAGCAGCATTAAGATATTTTTTATCGGATGAATATTTATAGGCCATAGCTAAAACAATTGCAGCATCGAGCATATCGCTGTTGGAGCCCCAATTAAAGTTATCTATTGGGATTCGATAAGGTTCTTTTTTAATATTTCCGATTAAGCTATCACCTACAAAAAATAATCTTGTTTTTATTTTCCCTTTTTCAATTGCAGATAATTGACATTCATCAGATAATAAAGAAAAATATCCAAGTGTAGATATAAAATTGCGCCAGTTTCCGTAATAATAATTGAAAGGTTGTGTATATTTAAATAATGCCTGAACATATAATGGTTTTGAAGTTGTTACATAAAGTTCGCTGGCAGCCCAGAAAAAATCATTTCTAAAATTACTCTCACCATATTCGCCGGTTTTAACATCTGGTGGGTTTTTAAATTCAATATTAGGATGTGAAACAGCCCACTGCCATGCTCTTTCTGATGCCTGAAGCAGAAAACCTGCAAATCCCTGGTTTATGGGTTTGAATATTCGCGAAGCTTGTGCCATAATTGCAGCAAAGCACAAGGTAGAACCAGTCGATTTTCCAACAATATACCTTCTTTCAATTGCTTTATCAGGCATAATGAAGGGATCGTGGATTAGATTCGTTACTTTACAAAATACACCTCCATCGATATCTTGCATCGAAATGAGCCAATCCAGTTCAAAGTGTATTTCATCCAACAAATCGTTTACACCATTTCCACTTTCAGGAATATTTAACGATCCATCGGCCAACCAGTTTGGAAAAAGCTCATGAAGCTGCATTAATAAGCCCATTGACACTCCTGCACTTACAACATACTTATTATAATCTCCGGCATCATACCAACCTCTTGGTGATGCTTTTTTCCCAAACTTATGACCTGTGGAGGAATGATAATAACATGCAGTATCAGGATGTCCTGCGACACGATGGTATTTACCGGCAAATTTTGCTATAATTGGCATAGAGGCTCTTTGATAATAAAATGCTTTAACCGATGCATACGACAGGTCGAGGTATATATTTGGTTTTATTTCAAATGAAAGAGATTGAATTTTATTATTTAGTAAAATAAAATATTTTCCCGGTGTTTGTAGCAAACTAAAATCACCGGTCTGTAATTCTTCGCCTGATTTGTCCCACGTTGTCGCGGGTTTTAGTGTACCTTTGTAAACAATTCTGCCATCAGCATTAATAATATTATAATTTTGAGCAGAGTTGCCTGCAAAAACAAACATTTTTGGTGATTCAGGATAATAACCTATCTGGTTAAGCCTTATAGCTTCATTATTTAATATGGGTATCTTATTATTGTTTTGGGCAGATAATTTTAATGAAATAAATAATCCAATTAATAAATATAATTTCATGATTAAATGATTTTAAGAAATTTCAACGAAAATAAAATATCTCAGATCAACGTTAGATTGACCTGTTAATTTTAATATTTAACCTAAAAATAATTCAATTCACCCTAAGAATTAAATTGCATTATAATACAAGAAAGAATTAAATGAATTTTTAGGCAAGACCGTTTCAATCATTTTATTCTTTATTTTAAAACGTAACAATTTTGGCATATCTGATGAATTTGCCGTAATAATAACTAAATCATCATTCGGTGTAACAAAAGCCAGGACATCGGAATATGGACCTTTTACTATAACTCTATGAGAACCCGGTTTTATAAAATATGAAAAGTGCTTAATAAGGTAAAATTCCGGGTTAAATACTACATTATTATCGGTTTTAATTGTAATAAGTGAGTTTTGAAATTTATCAGTTTTTGATAATTTATTAATTATCATATTCCCATATATATAGGAATTAACTCCAGAATTGAAATAGTATTTAATTAGTTGAAATAATTGTTCAGCCGAAGACCATTCATTTAAACCATCACCTGTTTCTGATTCAATTTGCATTAACTGCATTTCCGGATATCTTAAATTAGACTGAGCAATAATCTCCTTGCCACTTTTCTGAAATCCAAATCCTTTTATGTTCTTTTTAAATATAATTTCTGCCATTATACTATCGATATCACCAATAAAAGGTCTGTCTATAATACCAAACCAAACTTCTGTATTTATTTTATTTTTTTCGAATTGTGGGAAAAGATAATTCCCAATAAAATTTCTTAGTGCATGAATAGTCCATATACAGCTTGGAGTAGAATAACATGAATTATATTCATTTTGAACGTAAATTCCATAAATACTTATATCTTCTTTTTCATAATCTTTAATATATTTACTGAAATACTTCGCATAAGAAAGAAATACTGTATCATTTGTCTGGATTTGATTAACCCCTTCCTTACCCTGAAGAGTACGTTTTAAGCCATTATTTTTGTCTGATAAGCAAGCATAATGCTGGTTTGTTTTCATCCAGGCAGGAGGGGTCGATGGCGATGCCCATATTTTTAAGTGTTTTTGATAATGAATAGCAGATTTTAGGAAGGGAATAAGTGTTTTCTTATCTCGATCAATATTAAAATATTCTAAAGAATAATCATTGATTGAGTCATCAAGCGAGTAATAATTAAGGGCATATTTGTCTGCTCCAACAGGAATCAAACATAAATTTAATTTTAAACTATTGTTTGGATCAAACAGATCGCTTAAGATATGTTCCCTTTTAATTTCAGGCAGGGTTGATAATCCAAGCCAACCTTTTTCGGAAATACTCCCGCCAAAACCTGAAATTTCCTGCAATAAACTATCCGGAAAAACTTCAACATCGAATTTTAAATTCGGATCAATTTTCTGCAACAGTAGGTTTCGTTGTTCTTCCCATTGTTTTTTTGAAGTACTTGACCACCATTTTACTGTAAGATTACCTTTGCAAGAAAACAATAAAATCCCACAGAAAATTATTATTAACCAAAAAATGTTTTGCTTCCGAACCATTATAATTAACTTGGAATTTCTGATAACAAAAAAAAATATTGTAAGATATTTTCTTTTTAAATTTTATAAAAGCTAAGGTAAAAAATTATTTGATGATTAAGGAAGAAATAAAAATATGAACCAATTAATAAAATACAATTACAGAAAAGTATAAAAAAAATAGTTTGCGAAAAGGGAGAAATTCTTTTCAGAATTTCACCTTTTTTCCCAAACTAAACTAACTAAACTAACTAAACTAACTAAACTAACTAAACTAACTAAACTAACTAAACTAACTAAACTAACTAAACTAACTTTTTACTTATAAAAACTATTTTAATTAAATTTTATTTCGGAACAAAATTATTTGTTTTTATTTTCACTACAATTAATAAATTGTTAAGTTTTCTTAATGAATCCTGAAATTATGTTATTTTAATAAATAAATAAAAACTGTTTTCTCCAAGATAATCTGCCAAATTTTAGCTTTTCTTAATTGTAAACTTTATATAATAATTAATAACATAAATTTTGTTTATTACTTTCAGAGTAATGATTAAATAAATAACCATCATTAATAATAACAATTGAGTGGTAATTTTGTTTAGTTGAATATTCCCTATTAAATTTCTATTTCGATTCCATCTTCAGCTAATAAAGTATTTGGAAAAATGCTGGCAGCTTCATTTAAAAAATTAATTTCTTTTTTATATCGGGAAGAAAAATGCCCAATAACCAGTTTTTTTACATTTGCCTTTAAAGCAAGATTCGCAGCCTGTGTTGCAGTGGAATGAAATGTTTTTTTTGCTAATTCTTTATCTTCATCCTGGAATGTTGCCTCGTGATATAACAAATCGATTTTATTTATATATTTCAATATCGACTCTTTTGCTTTTGTATCAGTACAATATGCAAAGCTTTTGGCAGGAGGTGGAGCAATAGTCAATATTTCATTTGCAATTTTTTCACCATTATCCTTTAAATAATCCTCACCGTTTTTTAATTTTAAAATATCTTTAATTCCCAGGTTATAAAATCCAATAAGTTCTTTTCTTACATTACAAGGTTTTTGTTTTTCCCGAAATAAAAAACCAACACAGGGAACACGATGTAATAAAGGTATTGTTGATACTTCTAATTTTCCGTCATCATAAATTATTTGAGACTTTTTTGAAGAAATCGGGTGGTAAATTATCGGGTAATTTATTTCTTTTTGAAAAAAATCGAGATGTTCTGTCAAAAGTTTCTTCAAAATAGGGTCAGAATAAATATGCAGTTGATTTCTCCTTCCTAACATCGAAAAGGTGGAAAGCAATCCAAATAAACCAAAAATATGATCGCCATGAAGGTGACTAATAAAAATATGATTGATGCGGGCAATTTTTTTTTTATATTTTCGAAGTTGAATTTGTGTGCCTTCACCACAATCAATTAAAAAAAACCGCTCATCATGATTTACAAGTTGAGCGGTCAGAAATCTTTTTGATGTAGGAATGGCTGAACTACTGCCTAATATTGTCACTGAAAATGACATTCATCATCATTTAACATTTCAATATTTTATTTTTTATTATTTTCTGATAATAAATCTACGGCTTCATTCACCGATTCAGTAATATTAAGCACCGTATCGAGTTGAGAAATAATAATAAGTCTTTCAACTGCATCGTTCAGGCCGGTGAGAATAAATTTACCACCTGCATTTTTACATAGTCGGTTTGCAACCAGTATTGCACTTAAACCAGATGAATCGCAATATCGGCAATTGCTCAGGTCGAGAATAATATTTTTTTCTCCGTTACCTGAAATAAGTACTAACTCTGATTTCAGCGATGGTGCAATATGAGTGTCAAGTTTTTCTTCAAGAACCTGTATCAATGTATGATTCTCTAATTTTTCAATCTTGAATTCCATTGTATTTAATTTTAGAATTAGATATTCAAATTATTCTGATTTCTTTTTACTCTTTTTCTGTTTTTCTTCCATTTCGGTTTTCAGGGCTGCTAACTCTGTTATATCGCCTAATGTTGTTTTTTCCATACTGCTCTTCGCTTTTTTAGAAACCCTTTTTGTGGTTTCATCTTTAGGTCTTTTTATTGCAACCTCCTGAGCTTTTTTTACATCTTCATAAACCCTGCTGTGTGAAAGAATAATTCTTTTAGCTGATTTATTGAATTCAATAACCTTAAATTCAAGCTTTTCTTCCACTTTTGCTGCAGTACCATCTTCTTTTACAAGATGTTTTGGTGTTACAAATCCTTCAACACCATATGGAAGTGCAACAAGCGCACCTTTATCAAAAATATCAATAATAGTTCCCTCATGGATACTATCAGCAGTGAAAATAGTTTCAAATACATCCCATGGATTTTCTTCCAATTGTTTATGGCCAAGACTTAATCTCCTGTTTTCTTTGTCAATTTCCAAAACCACTACCTCTATTTCATCTCCAATATTTGTAAATTCAGCAGGATGTTTGATCTTCTTAGTCCATGATAAATCTGAAATGTGAATTAAACCATCAACACCTTCTTCTATTTCAACAAACACACCAAAGTTAGTAAAATTACGAACTTTTGCAGCATGTTTACTTCCAATTGCATATTTTTCTTCAATATTTTGCCAGGGGTCTGTCTTAAGTTGCTTCATCCCAAGCGACATCTTTCTTTCCTCACGGTCGAGCGTAAGAATTACCGCTTCTACAATATCGCCGACTTTTAAAAACTCCTGTGCGCTTCGCAAATGCTGCGACCACGACATTTCTGAAACGTGAATCAAGCCTTCCACACCTGGTGCAACTTCCACGAAAGCACCATAATCTGCCATGACAACGACTTTTCCAGGAACTTTATCCCCAACTTTAAGATTGGGGTCTAATGAATCCCATGGATGCGGAGTAAGTTGTTTCAGGCCAAGTGCAATTCGTTTTTTTGCATCATCAAAGTCAAGGATTACGACATTCAGTTTTTGATCGAGTTGAACAATTTCCTCGGGATGATTTACCCGACCCCAGGAAAGGTCTGTGATATGGATAAGGCCGTCAACTCCTCCTAAATCGATAAATACACCATATGATGTGATATTTTTTACTGTACCTTCAAGAACCTGGCCCTTTTCCAATTTGGAAATAATTTCTTTTTTCTGCATCTCCAATTCGGCCTCAATAAGAGCTTTGTGGGATACAACAACATTTTTAAATTCGTGATTTATCTTAACAACCTTAAATTCCATTGTTTTATTTACAAATGCGTCGTAATCACGAATTGGTTTTACGTCAATCTGTGATCCTGGCAAAAAAGCTTCAATTCCGAAAACGTCAACAATCATTCCGCCTTTTGTACGGCACTTAATAAAACCTTTAATAATTTCATCATTTTCAAGGGCAGCATTAACTCTGTCCCATGAACGCATTGCCCTTGCTTTTTTATGCGACAATAAAAGCTGTCCCTTTTTATCTTCCTGGCTTTCTACATAAACTTCAACTTTATCGCCAATGGATAGTTCAGGATTATATCTAAATTCATTTAAACTAACAACGCCTTCGGATTTATAACCAATATTAACTACGACTTCTCTTTTGTTCATTGAGATTACCGTTCCCTCAATTACTTCATTTTCAGCAATGGTTGAAAGAGTTTCGTTGTATAGAGTTTCAAATTCAGCCCTCTGATTTGCCGAATATATTTCGCCCTTGTTTGTATAGTTATTCCAATCGAATTCCGCATTTAATTTTTCACTTTGTGCTCTTTTAATCTCTGCCAAATGATCGATATCGTCTTCTTCATAATATTCTTCATCCTCTAATTCTTCAGGTACTTCTTCTTCAGTTTCCTCTTCAACTACATTTTCATCATCTTCATTTACTTCATCAGAATCATTAACAACTGCATTTTGTGATTCTAATTCATTGATCTCTGAATCATTCAGCTCCTCAACTTTTGACTGTTCTTCTTTTTTTGCCATCTAATTTAATAATAATTAATGAGTTAGACATTATGTTATAAATCTTGAAGCTGCAAAATTAAGATTTTCTGGATTAAATAAATAAATATACAAAAAAAATATTATGAAACATTTGGCTAATATCTTTAAAAATGCAATTATTTGTCAATTCTGTTTGAGATTTATAAATCGATATCATTAAATCTAATTAAATAAAGATAATTTAATTTTAATAATGTTTTATTAATAATTTTAATATAAAAGCCAGGTTTAATCCTGCTAATTTTTCATAAAAATCTTCTACTTTTACGAGTTTTCAATATTTATCGAAATAATTTTAAAATTTAAACTGAATTGGAATGAATATAACCATTGTTGGAACAGGATATGTTGGATTGGTCACAGGAGCTTGTTTTGCAGAAACCGGACTAACGGTGACTTGTGTTGATGTAGATGAAATGAAAATTTCTAAACTCAATAGGGGTGAAATTCCAATTTTTGAATCAGGACTAAAGCAATTGGTGGAAAGAAATACAAAAATGGGGAGGCTTTTTTTTAAAATCCAGTTAAAAGAATGTATTAACGATAGTGAAGCAATTTTTATTGCTGTAGGAACTCCACCAGATGAAGATGGTAGCGCGGATTTAAAATATGTATTGAATGTTGCAAGTGAAATAGGAAAATACTTAGACCATTATAATGTAATTATAACTAAAAGTACTGTGCCAATAGGCACAGCTGAAAAAGTAAAAGAAACAATAAAGACAGAATTAAGTAAAAGAGATTTAGACATAAAGTTTGATGTTGCCTCGAATCCGGAGTTTTTGAAAGAAGGAAGTGCTATTGAAGATTTTCTAAAACCAGACAGGATAATTCTTGGAATTGAAACAGAAGAAGCAGAAAAAATATTGAGAAAATTGTATAAACCATTTCTATTAAACGGCCACCCGATTTTAATTATGGATATTATTTCTGCTGAATTGACAAAATATGCCGCCAATGCAATGTTGGCAAATAAAATTAGTTTTATGAACGATATGGCTAATTTATGTGAAATTGTTGGTGCCGATATCAATATGGTTAGAAAAGGAATTGGCAGCGATCCGAGGATAGGAAGTAAATTTCTATACGCCGGTGTTGGATATGGCGGTTCATGTTTTCCCAAAGATGTAAAAGCGCTTATTAAAACTGCAGATAATCTTGATTGTTCTCTTGATATATTAAAAGCAGTAGATAAAGTGAATAACAGACAGAAGTTAATTTTATTAGACAAAATCAGGTCTCATTTTAAAGAAAATTTAAAAGATAAAAAATTTGGTATTTGGGGTTTGTCCTTTAAACCTCAGACTGATGATATTCGTGAAGCCCCTGCCCTTTCTATAATTGAGAAACTTATTGCAGAAAAAGCAAAAATAAAGGTTTATGATCCGGCGGCAATGGAAGAGTGCCATAAAAAGTTGGGAAATCAGATAGAATACGCGAAAGACCAATATGAGGCATTAATTGATGCTGATGCCATGTTATTGGTTACAGAATGGTCTGAATTCAGAAACCCGAATTTTAGGGTAATTGAAAAATTAATGAAAAATAAACTTATTTTTGATGGTAGAAATATATATGAACCTTCTGAAATGATGGAATATGGCTTTACATATTACAGTATTGGCCGTAAAACTGTTTTTCCAAAAAGTTAATTAATTTATTAAATGAAAAAAATACTTATTACAGGAGGCGCTGGTTTTATTGGTTCCCATTTATGCGATAAATTATTACAAAGCGGAAATGAAATAATCTGTTTAGACAATTTTTTTACAGGTTCAAAATCAAATATAATTCATTTATTATCAAACCCTTATTTCGAATTGGTAAGGCATGATGTTACCATGCCCTACTACGCAGAGGTAGAGGAAATTTATAATCTTGCCTGCCCGGCATCACCGATTCATTATCAGTACAATTCTATTAAAACGATAAAAACTTCGGTTTTAGGTGCCATCAATATGCTGGGGCTTGCCAAAAGGACCCGTTCAAAAATTTTACAGGCATCTACCAGTGAAGTATATGGCGATCCTGAAATCCATCCGCAAACTGAAGATTATTGGGGACATGTTAATCCAATTGGGATCCGGTCATGCTACGATGAAGGAAAACGTTGTGCTGAATCCCTTTTTATTAATTACCATCATCAAAATAATGTAAATATTAAAATAATCAGAATTTTTAATACATATGGGCCACGCATGCTTCCTGACGATGGCAGGGTGGTTTCCAATTTTATTGTTCAGGCACTTAAAAATGAAAACCTGACTATTTTTGGTGACGGTAGCCAAACCCGCAGTTTTCAGTATATCGATGACCTGGTTGAAGCTATGGTCCGAATGATGAAGACTTCTGATAATGTCATCGGGCCAATAAATATCGGAAACCCGGAAGAATTTACAATTTTAGAATTAGCTGAAAATATTATAAGGCTGACATATTCAAAATCGAAAATTACATTTAAGCCTTTGCCTGAAGATGACCCATTGCAAAGAAAACCTGATATTTTACTGGCAAAAAAGTATTTGGGAAACTGGGAACCTAAAATAAACCTGGAAGAGGGCTTGTTAAATACAATCAAATATTTCAAAGATTTGTTAATCAAACCCAATGGAAAATAATTTATCAAAGTAAAGAAATATAGATTTTAATTAGCCTGAAATTGAAAATAAACAATAAATTAATATGAAGGGTATTATTCTTGCCGGAGGTTCGGGAACTCGGTTGTATCCGATAACAAAAAGTATTTCCAAACAAATTATACCTGTTTACGATAAACCGATGATTTATTATCCTTTATCGGTTCTTCTATTGAGTGGTATAAAGCAAATTCTTGTCATTTCCACACCAGATGATATCCATTTATATGAACATTTATTAGGGAATGGGAATCATCTTGGGTTACAAATTGAATATGCAATCCAGCCTTCGCCAGATGGATTGGCACAGGCATTTATTATTGGTGAAAAATTCATTGGCCCTGAAAATGTCTGTCTTGTCCTGGGCGACAATATTTTTCATGGTCAGGGATTAGGAAGGATTTTAATGGAAGCTTCTGAAATAAAAGATGGCGCTTTGGTATTTGGCTATTATGTCAATGATCCGCAACGATATGGCGTAGTTGAATTCGATGATAATGGCAATGTTCTTAGCCTTGAAGAAAAGCCGAAACAGCCAAAATCGAATTATGCAGTCACTGGACTGTATTTTTACAGCAATGATGTAGTCAGGAAATCCAAAAGTTTAAAACCTTCAGCCAGGAACGAGCTCGAAATTACAGATTTAAATAATTTATTTTTGCTGGAAAATCGTTTAAAAGTAAAACTCATGGGACGGGGCATGGCCTGGCTTGATACCGGTACACACGAAAGCCTTCTGCAGGCATCGAATTTTATTTATACCATTGAAACCCGTCAGGGGTTAAAGATTGCATGCATTGAAGAAATTGCTTATAAAAAAGGTTACATCGATAAAACCCAGTTATTAAAACTTGCAGACGGCTTGAAAAAAAATCAGTATGGAGAATATCTGATTAATCTCGCAAAAGAAAAAATATTTACTTTTGATGATGTTAAATGAAAATTAATGAACGTAATACCTACACCAATCCCGGATTTATTTGTTATTGAACCACGCGTATTCAGGGATGAACGTGGTTATTTCCTGGAACATTTTAATGAAGAAAAATTTATAAATGCCGGATTTCATTATAGATTTGTTCAGGATAATCAATCCAAATCTTCACAGGGAGTAGTGCGGGGCCTGCACTATCAATTAGCCCCCTTTGCACAGACAAAGTTACTCAGGGTTATCCAGGGTAGGGTATTTGATGTTGCGGTTGATATCAGGAAAAACAGCCCGACTTTCGGGAATTGGTATGGAATAGAACTTTCTGATGATAATTTCTTGCAGTTGCTTATTCCAAAAGGGTTTGCCCATGGATTTTCCGTTATAAGCAAGACAGCGGTAGTTCAATATAAATGCGATAATTTTTATAATTCCTCCGCTGAAAAAGGAATTTTATACTGCGATAAATCTCTCGATATCGATTGGCATGTTGACCCTAAATTAATTCTCGTTTCGACCAAGGATAAAATGCTCCCGGATTTCGATAATGCTGAAATGAATTTTCTTTACGGAGATAATTAGGTTTTGCCGGATTTGATTGTTCAATTTTAAGTGAAATATTAAAAAGTAGGAATTACATAGGCAGTTAGGCTATATGCTGACAGGTTGCAGGAAGAAACTTGCAAGACATAATAAATAAAAGTAAATTAATATTAATAGTTAAAGTAAATGTAAAAGTTAAAGTGCCGGTAGCCTTAATCCAAACATTGCATAAAGGCTATAAGTCTTCAGCCTTCAGTTTAAACAACCTCAATTGTAATAAAATTTAAAATGAATCATATTCTTGTTACCGGATCTAATGGACAGCTTGGCAATGAATTAAAATTATTGACAAATTTGCTTCCACAATCAAATTTTCTTTTTCACGATATCGATACGCTCGATATATCGAATTTAGATGCCCTTTCAATATTTTTTCAAAAAACCCGACCTTCATTTATCATCAACTGTGCGGCATATACGGCCGTCGATAAGGCTGAATCTGAATCGGAGAAAGCTTTTCTGATAAATGACAAATCTGTAGGGAATTTAGCCAAAATAGCTGTTGAGTTCAATTCTAAAATAATTCACATTTCTACCGATTATGTTTATGATGGTAATACACACATTCCTTATATTGAAACCAGTGCTACCAATCCGTTGTCGATTTATGGAAAAAGTAAACTTAAAGGCGAAAAACACCTGGAATCGGTGCAGAATGCATTAATCATTCGAACTGCATGGCTATACAGCAATTTTGGAAATAATTTTGTAAAAACAATGATTCGAATTGGTAAGGAAAAAAAAGAACTTAGGGTAGTTTATGATCAGGTTGGATCTCCAACATACGCCGCTGATCTTGCACAGACAATTATTTATATTTTAAAATTGACAATAGAACAACCTGATAAATTTATTCCCGGAATTTATCATTATTCTAATGAGGGGGTTTGCAGCTGGTTCGATTTTGCAAATGAAATAATACAATATCTGAAAATGAATTGCATTGTTTTACCAATTTTAACAAAAGATTATCCAACTCCGACTCACAGGCCTGCTTATAGTGTATTTGACAAAACTAAAATAAAGACAACATTTGGAATTCAAATTCCCTGGTGGAAGGAAAGTCTGATTAATTGTCTGAATAAATTAAAATTAGAAGTTGTTTAATTAATGAATAAATGTAGCTATTTAGGTAGATAGACCATAGGCTTTTAGGCCAAAGAAACATTTCTTATGCCGCTTTACCGTTTTGATTTAATAAATATTGACATGCCAATCGATTTGAACTTTCTAAATTCCTGATAGTCTATAGCCTAAACAACCTAAATAATTTCGAATAGAAAATTTCATTGTCCAACCTAATTTATAATATATGAGCAATATTCAAACCCTAGAAGAGATAAAGAAAAAAGCTTCCGAATGGCTTTCTGAAAAATATGATGAAACAACCCGAAAAGAGGTAAAAAAGTTATTGGAAGGCAATGAGAATGATTTAATCGATGCATTTTATCAGGACCTTGAATTTGGTACAGGTGGGCTAAGGGGATTAATGGGAGCAGGGATTAACCGCATGAATATTTATACTGTGGCTAAAGCTACCCAGGGTTTATCGATTTATCTTAAACAGAAGTTTTCAGGTTTAAATCAGATTAAAGTTGCGATTGCCCACGATTGCCGTAACAACAGCAGGTTGTTTGCCGAAACAACGGCAAAAGTATTTGCAGCCAATGGGATTAAAGTTTATTTATTCGATGCGCTAAGGCCGACTCCTGAACTCTCGTTTTCCATCCGGCATTTAAGTTGTCAAAGCGGCGTTGTTATAACTGCTTCACATAATCCCAAAGAATATAATGGTTATAAAGCATACTGGGATGACGGAGGGCAGGTTGTTCCTCCTCACGACAAAAATATTATTCATGAAGTGGAAAAAATAAAAAACATTGACGATGTTAAATTCAATGGCAATGATAATTTGATTTCTTCAATCGGTTCAGAAATAGATGAAATTTATACCGATAAGATAAAGGAACTTTCCCTGTCACCTCAATCTATTGCCAAACACAAAAATATCAAAATTGTATACACACCTATTCATGGCACAGGGGTGAAATTGGTGCCTATGGCTTTAAAAAAATTTGGGTTTACCAATATAATAAATGTTCCGGAACAGGATGTTACCGATGGCAATTTTCCTACAGTGAAATCGCCTAATCCCGAAGAACCTGCCGCATTATCAATGGCTATTGAAAGAGCGAAAATAACCGGTGCAGAATTGGTTATGGCAACCGATCCCGATGCTGACCGGGTTGGCATTGCTGTTAAAGATACCAAAGGGAATTTTATTTTGCTTAACGGAAACCAGACCGGTTCAATACTTATTTATTATTTGTTACAGCGCTGGAGTGACCTGGGTAAATTAAAAGGAAAAGAATATATTGTAAAAACCATAGTAACAACCGGATTGATAGCAGAAATTTCAAATAGTTTTAAAGTTCAATATTATGATGTGCTAACGGGTTTTAAATATATTGCTGAAATAATTAAGCAAAATGAAGGTAAATCGACTTTTATCGGTGGGGGTGAAGAAAGCTATGGTTATTTGACTGGAGAGTTTGTCCGGGACAAAGATGCTGTAATGGCCTGTTCCTTGATCGCGGAAGCAACCGTATGGGCAAAAGATAACGGGATGACCCTTTATGAATTGTTGCTCGATATCTATTCCAAATTCGGTTTATACAAAGAATCTCTTGTCAATGTTTCGAAAAAAGGCCAGGAAGGCCAGGAAGAAATAAAACAGATGATGGATAATTTCAGGAAACAATATCCTAAATCCCTTGGCGGCTCCAAGGTCATTAAGTTTCTCGATTACCAGTTCCAAAAGGAACTTGATTTAATTTCAGGAAAAGTTAATCAAATTGAACTTCCCAAATCGAACGTACTTCAATTTATTACCGCTGATGGGACTAAAGTTACTATACGGCCCAGTGGTACTGAACCTAAGATTAAATTTTACTTTAGCGTTAAAGGAAAATTATCCGGTAAGGATAATTATGAAAAAGCCAGTAATGAACTTGATTCAAAAATAAAGGCAATTACAAAGGAACTTGGACTTTAAGACCCCAAAAAATTGAATTTAACATTCAGGTGTAAAATTATTTTATGAGATATTTTAGCTTTTTTCTTTTTTTTACTGTTTTCTTTGGTGTTTATCTTGCCGGAAATTATTACATCTATATTCGTGGTTTGCAGGCTTTGCCTGCAGGTTATTGGCTGAAGATTTTTTACCCGTATATTTTTGCTTTTTTAACTTTATCTTTTATTGTAAGCAGGTTTACGGGCTATACATCGCTGTATTCCATAAACCATGTTTTAACCTGGATTGGTTCTTTTTGGCTGGCAGCGGCTGTATATTTTTTGTTTTCTATAGTTATTATTGATCTTATAAAGTTATTAAATGTTTTATTCCATTTTCTTCCTGTATCAAATTCTATGGAATACGGAAAATTAAAACTCTATGCATTTTCATTTATAATTATTGTAGTAATTTTTCTGTTAACAGGAGGGTATATTAATGCAATTCACCCACGATTGAAAGTTTTAAATATTGATGTTGCAAAAATATCTTCAGAAAAAAAGTTATTAAAATTAGCTGTTGTTTCCGATATTCATCTGGGAACGCTTGTAGGTAAAAACAGGTTGAAAGGACTTGTAAGGATCGTAAACGCTCAAAACCCCGATATTATATTACTTGCCGGTGATATTTTAGATGAGGTACAGGAACCTATTTTACGCGAGGATATCGGACATAACCTCAAAAGTTTCAATGCAAGGCTGGGAGTATTTGCCATTCCCGGTAATCACGAATACATCGGTGGTTATGTAAAAGCTGAAAAATATATAAATTCATTATGCATACAATTGCTTCGCGATTCTATGGTTGAAATTAATAATCAGTTTGTACTTATAGGCCGCGACGATGCCACTTCTTTCAGATTCTCAGGCCGTAAAAGAAAACCTTTAAAAGAGCTGGCAGCCGGGATCGATTTATCGAAACCCATAATTTTGATGGATCACCAACCTTTCAAACTGCAGGATGCAGTAGATTGCAATATCGATCTGCAAATTTCAGGGCACACCCACGATGGCCAATTCTGGCCATTTAATTATATCACAAATGCAGTTTATGAATTGAGTTGTGGATATAAAAAGAAAGGCAATACCCATTTCTATGTTTCTTCAGGTTTCGGAACATGGGGACCACCTATACGAATCGGAACCAAACCCGAAATTGTTATTATTAATTTGTATTTAAAGTAAATCAAAATTTAAAATAGTAGTCTTAAACATACAATTCCCCCTTTGAACTTAGCGAAGCGTTTTCATGAACGAAGTGAATAAAAGGGGGCTGGGGGATTGATTTACTTTCCAACAAGGTCTTCGTTTCTGGATTCCTTTGCTTTTGTAATTTATAATCATTATGTTTCATTATCTCAATTCCAGAGTAATTCAAAGGAAATATAGTTGCAAATCAAAAAATGTTTAAATTTATCCTGTATAGAAAAACAATAGTATGATAACATCAATTGGAACTATGGGCATGTTTACCCATCATTAAAATAGAACACAATCAAAATCTAATTTGAATAAAAACAAATGATTAATAACCCTTTAATTAATTGTTATGAAAAAGATAAACAGAATTAAGATATACTCATTAATAATTTTGGGATTTATATTGATTCTTATCAATAGTTGTAATAAGAATGATAGCAATAATGTACCTGCGCTGATTACAACTTCAATAGGCAATATTGATGAAACTACTGCAATTTCCGGAGGTAAAATAATCAGTGATGGAGGAGCAACTATAACTGCAAGAGGAGTATGTTGGAGTATAAAACAAACTCCCACTATAGCCGATAATAAAACCGCTGATAGCTTAGGTAAAGGAAGTTTTACAAGTACTATAACTGGCTTAAGCCCCAATGTTGCCTATTATGTACGGGCTTATGCCACAAACATTGCTGGTACCGGATATGGAAGCGCTATATCGTTTACAACAGTCGGAGCATTACCTGTATTGACTACAACTGCAATAAGCAATATAACTGGTACAACTGCAACCAGTGGGGGATATATAACTAGCGATGGAGGAGAAACCATTACAAAACGTGGGGTTTGTTTGAGTACCGGGCAAGCACCAACAATTTATAATAGCAAGACATTGGATGGAACTGGAACAGGCAACTTTACGAGTAATTTAGCTGGTTTATCAGCTAATACAATTTATTTTGTAAGGGCTTATGCAACAAACAGCAAAGGTACAGGATATGGAAGTACTCTCTCATTTACAACACTAAATATAGTAATCGACATTGACGGTCATGTTTATGATACAGTTACCATTGGTACGCAGGTGTGGATAACAGAAAACCTTAAAGTTATTCACTACTGCAATGGCGATCCTATTCCTAATATCACCGATGATCAACAATGGAACCATCTAACAACAGGGGCTTATTGTGATTATGATAATACTCCGGGTAGTAGTTTAACCTATGGGAAACTCTATAACTTTTATGTAGTTATTGACTCTCGTAAGCTATGTCCTACCGGCTGGCATGTTCCTTCCGATGCCGATTGGTCAATACTGACGGCATATTTAGGAGGTGAAAGTGTAGCCGGGGACAAACTGAAAGCCTGCTGTATGAATGGCTGGTATGGCCCAAATACAGCTAATAATGAAACTGGATTTACAGCTCTTGGGGGCGGCTTCCGATGCGATTATTGCACATACAATGAATTTAATGACATTGACTGGAACGGTTACTGGTGGAGTTCTACCTGGTACAAGTACCGTTCCATGAACTGGCATGGTTCCGGTGTATCCAATGGTTCCGAATCTCCAGGGAAGGGGTTTTCTGTTCGTTGTCTGAAAGATTAATAAACTATGTGTTCAATATATTAATTACCATAAAGTATTAAAGATTTGAAAAATATGATCTAATGCAATGTAAACTTGATGAAAAAATAAATTGTATATAACAATTTAAAAACCTTACTTGGGTCTATAATAAAATGCAAACAAAAATAAATAAGTTATAACTATTGAATTAATTGATATGGAAAAGAAAAACAAAATCAGAATCAGAATTTATTTATTATTAACAATGAGCATGTTTTTAATTCTTATCAATTGTAAGAAAGTTGATGAAAAGAATGTACCAGTTTTGAATACAAATGGTGTTAGCAAAATAACTGAAACAACAGCAACTTGTGGAGGTTGCATAACTAGCGATGGAGGAGCAACAATAACGGCAAAGGGTGTATGCTGGTGTATAGGTCAAACTCCTTCAATAGCCAATAATAAAACCATTGATGGAAAAGGTGCAGGTAGATATACGAGTGCTTTAACCGGCTTAAGCCCTGATACAATATACAATGTGCGTGCTTATGCCACCAATAGTGCAGGTACTGGTTATGGAAATACTGTTTCATTTACGGCGCAAAAAGGAAACGATGGTACTGTATCCGACTTTGATGGCAATGTTTATCATACAGTTACTATTGGTTCACAGGTATGGATGGTTGAAAATCTGAAAGTGGCCCACTACCGTAATGGCAGTCCTATATCCAACATAACCGATCCTACAGAATGGACGAATCCTGTTGGAGGCGCTTGTTGTGATTATGACAATGTGCCAGGCAATAGTACAACTTATGGTAAACTATATAATTGGTATGCTATATATGATACCAGGAAATTGGCGCCAGACGGTTGGCGGGTACCAGACAAAGATGATTGGACAACTCTTATAACCAATTTGGGAGATGCAAGTGTTGCAGGTGGCAAATTAAAAGAAAAAGACACTGCTCATTGGCAAAGCCCTAATACAGAAGCTACTAATATAAGTGGTTTTACAGCTCTACCGGGTGGTCAACGTGATGGTTTTGGGGAATTCCTTAATATGGGAATATATGGCAACTGGTGGAGTTCTTCAGACGAACTTCCAGATGGCTTTGCCTGGTATTGGAGTATGTCTTTCTATGAGGGCAGTGTAGGTCAAAACAACGACTATAAATTATGTGGTTTTTCTGTCCGTTGCCTTAAGAATTAATTAGAAAAAAAACAGATAAATAATATTGTTAATATCAAATTAACATGAAAAAGAAGAACAAAGTTTTGCTTTACTTATTAATAGTAACAGGATATATACTAATATATACCAATAGTTGTAAGAAAGACGAGATACCTGCGGTACAAATACCTGTTTTGACTACTTTGACTGTAAGCGATATAACGCAAACTTCATATACAAGTGGAGGCAGTATAATATCCTTAGGTGGTGCGATGGTTACTGCACGCGGTGTTTGTTGGGGTACGAACAAGACACCAACCATAGCCAATAGTAAAACAACTGATGGCACAGGTGAAGGAAGTTATACAAGTGATGTTACCGGCTTAAGTCCTAATACAACATACTATATCCGTGCTTATGCCACAAACATTGCAGGTACAGGATATGGAAGTGTTTTATCGTTTAAAACACTAGCTATACAAATTCCTGTTTTAACAACATCCGTTGTAAGTAGTATTACTTTTACCACGGCAACCTGTGGTGGTAATATTATTTCTGATGGTGGCTCAACGTATATGATTCGAGGTGTTTGCTGGAGAACAGATACAACACCTACAATCGCCGATAGTAAAACCAACGATGGGTCTGATACCGGAAGTTTTATAAGTTCAATAACTGGTTTATTCCCTAATACAATATATTATGTACGTGCCTATGCGACAAATAGCGAGGGTACTGGATATGGTAATACAATACTGTTCACAACATTATCCGGTGGAGATGGAGGTACAGTAACAGATATTGATGGGAATGTTTATCATACAATAACCATTGGTACTCAGGTGTGGATGTTTGAAGACTTAAAGACAACCAGGTTTCGAAATGGTGATCCTATACCAACCTATTATGCCTATAGTGATGTTTACAGTTGGTATGCTGTGAATGATAGCAGAAATATAGCGCCATCTGGCTGGCATATTCCTACCGATAAAGAATGGTATGTACTCACAACATATTTAGGAGGCGAAGATATTGCTGGTGGTAAATTGAAAGAAGCAGGAACCTTGCATTGGAATAGTCCTAATACAGGAGCGACAAATGAAAGTGGTTTTACAGCTCTTCCTGGTGATTATATTGTCACTTATGGGTCGAACACATATACTGGTTTCTATAGTTTCTGGTGGAGTTCAACCGATACCATTGGAGGTTCCTGGAGCCGTGAAATGTTCTACACCAATAGCACATTATACAGAACCGTGGCCGATAAGAGTTATTTTTATTTTGTTCGTTGCATTAAAGATAATTAAGTACAATATATAGGATTCATTTAGATGATTGCGATAATTTATTATCGAGATTTAAAAAATAACACCACCAACGACTCACCATTT
>Ga0265323_10000410_pt1 | contig 24573 bp, 25 predicted proteins | sample 41225metaG_FD_193580 | JGI IMG/M metagenome (GOLD analysis project Ga0265323, IMG submission 193580) | Rhizosphere microbial communities from Carex aquatilis grown in University of Washington, Seatle, WA, United States - 4-12-25 metaG | ecosystem: Host-associated > Plants > Roots > Rhizosphere...
ATGGCGGAGTTGACGCGCCTGCAAAACCACACCTGCCTCATCGGTTTTTTTGTGCAGGACATGGGCGCGCTGGGCACACCGCTGATGTATGCCTTTCGCGAGCGTGAAAAAATCCTCGACCTCTTCGAGTCGGTGAGCGGCGCGCGCATGATGTGCAATTACATGCGCTTTGGCGGCGTCCGCTGCGATGTCACGCCCGAGTGGCTGGCCCAGGCGAAGCAACTGGTGGACGACTACGGCAAATTCCTCGACGAATTTGAAGCGCTGTTCACGGAGAACGAAATTCTCCTCGCGCGCACGCAGGGCGTTGGTGTGCTGTCACGGGAACTGGCCGTGAACGCCTCCATCACCGGCCCGATGCTCCGTGCCGCCGGGGTGAATTACGACATTCGCAAGGTGGACAAATACGGCATTTACAGCCGGTTCGACTTCAAGGTGCCGCTGGGTGAACATGGTGACACTTACGACCGTTACATGATTCGCGTCCTGGAGATGCGCGAGAGCCTGAAAATCCTGCAGCAGGCGCTACGCGACATCCCGTCGGGACCGGTTATGGATCCGAAAGCGAAGTTGCGCGGGCTCCGGCCGAAGGCGGGCGAAGCTTACGGCCGGATTGAGGCGCCGAAGGGCGAACTGGGCTTTTATCTCATCAGCGAAGGTTCGGCCAATCCGTATCGCTATCGTGTGCGACCGCCCAGCTTCATCAACCTGACCATCCTCGAAGACATGTGCGTCGGACACCGGATTGCGGACACCGTGGTCATCCTTGGCAGCGTGGACATCGTGCTGGGGGAGGTGGATCGATGAACCATAATTATTGGATGTTGAGCGTTGAATGTTGGATGTTGAATGTTTTCAATTTCAAGAACATCGAACCTTCAACCTTCAACCTCCAACCTCCAATGGATTAAAATGCTCGGCGAACAAATCATCAAAGGCATGGCGGTGACCGCCCGGAATTTCTTCGGGAGTTACGTCTCGAAGAACCGGCTCACCACCGTGCAATATCCCGAGGAACGCCTGACGCCCAAGGAAAACACCCGGCAATTTCCATTTCTGGTTTATGATGGCGACGACCCGGAGAAGGGACTGCGCTGCGTGGCCTGTCAGATTTGCGAGAAGGAATGCCCGCCCCAGTGCATTTACATCGTCAAAAGCAAGGACAAGAAGCCGGATTACAAGGGACAGGCCCAGCTTTATCCCGCCACGTTTGACATAGATATTTCGGTGTGCATGAGCTGCCAGATCTGCGCCGAAGTCTGCCCATTCGACGCCATCAAGATGAACACCGAGTTTGAATTGAGCGCCGACGACCGCTTTGGTGGTCTGTTGCTGCGCAAGGAGCAACTCGCCCGCTCTAACGAGTATTACCGCAAGATCCATCCTGGTGAGGCTGCGGCGGTGGATGAGCATCTGGCCGGGGAAAAGTCCAAAGCGGAGGCCAAAGCCAAAGCCGCCGCCGAAGCGAAGGCTAAAACGATCCCAAATACCCAACCCACATAAAACATGTTTGAAGCGCTGGATCAGATTTTTGTCACGTTGAAGCATCAGGCGGTGGAGTTTTTCCCCGACGCCTGGCGTGCGTTTGTATCCGCGCTGGTTTCGATTTCGTTCATCCCGCTGGTGTTTGCCACGCTGTTCGCCTTCGTCACGGTCATCGAGCGCAAGGGCATCGGCCGCATCCAGAACCGGTACGGCCCAAATCGCGTCGGCATTCCCCTGACCAAAATCCGCCTGTGCGGTTTCGGGCAATTCATACCGGATGGGATCAAATCGCTCACGAAGGAGGATGTCGTGCCACGTGCGGCGGACCAGGTGGTGCATTTTCTGGCGCCGGTCGTTCTGCTCATTCCGGTATTGCTGGCCTACGCGGTGCTGCCGATTGGACGCAATATGACCGCGGCGGATTTTGACGCGGGCGTGCTGTTTTTCTTTGCCGTGGGCGGGGCGGTGGAGTTGTCAGTCTTCATGGCCGGCTGGTCGAGCCACAACAAATACTCGCTGCTCGGCGCCATGCGCGCGATTGCGCAAATGATCAGCTACGAAGTCCCGCTCATCCTTTCCGCAGTCACGGTCATCATGATCGTCGGCTCGCTCAAGCTGGCGGACATCGTCGCCGCGCAAAATCTATACACTTTTGGCATTGCGCACTGGTTTGTGTTCACGCCGTGGGGCTTGGCCGGGTTCATCCTGTTCTTCATTGCCTCGCTCGCCGAATCCAACCGCTCACCCTTCGATTTGCCGGAGGCGGAATCGGAAATCATCGCGGGCTATTTCACGGAATATTCCGGATTCAAATTCGCGCTATTTTTCCTCGGTGAATACCTCGGCATGTTTGCCATCAGCGGCTTGGGCATCACGCTGTTTCTGGGCGGCTGGACTGCGCCGTTTTCGTTCCTTGCCTGGGTGCCGTCATATCTTTGGTTCTTTGCCAAGCTGATGGCGCTCGTTTTCATTTTTATCTGGGTTCGCGGCACGCTGCCGCGGCTCCGCATGGACCAGCTCATGAACTTCGCCTGGAAATTCATGCTGCCGCTGTCGCTGGTCAACATCGTTACCGCCGGCCTCTGGCATTTCCTGGGCGCGGGCTTGCTGCGCTGGGCGGTCTGCTCGGTCCTGATTTTTGGCGCGTATGTCATCCTGGGTCGGGGATTGATGAGCAATCAAAAACTCGGCAAACGCATTTATCGCTACGCGGAATGAAAATCGTGAATCGTTATATGCGAACGGAGCGCGGGTATCCCACCCGCAGCGGCCCGGATTGCCGGATAACCGAGCGAAATCTGGCGCTTTTGAGTAGTCGAACGTGCTGCGGCTGGGACAGCCGCGCTCCACTGCCGATTCAACGATTCAACGATTCAACGTTTTAACCATGTCTTTGCCCTTTATCATCATTGCAGTTGTGACGCTCTTTGCGGCGGCGGCGGCGATGAGCCTGCGCAACCTGGTCCATTGCGCGCTGTCGCTGGTGGTGGCGCTGGCCGGGCTGGCGGCACTTTACCTGGCGCTCGATGCACAGTTCGTCGGTTTCGCCCAAATCCTGGTCTATATCGGAGCGGTCGCCATCCTCATTGTGTTCGCGGTGTTGCTGACGCGCAGCGATGCGACGCCGAACCAGGCCATTCTTGCGCCCGGCTGGTTCACCGGCATGGTGGTTTCCGCCGCCGTCTTTGCCACGCTCGGCTGGGCGGCGTTGAACAGCACGGGCCTGCCCATACAAATGCCGCCTGCGCCCCTGACCACGGTCAAAAACATCGGCGACCTGCTGATGACCCGATATGTCCTGCCGCTCGAAGTCATCGGCCTGCTGCTGACGGCGGCATTGATTGGCGCGGTCATCATCGCCATGCGCGACGACGCGCCCGGAACAGCCAACACGAAGATTGAAGATGGAAGATTGAAGATGGAAAAACCGGTTCTGCCATCCTCGCCGGGAGGTGTCTCGTGACACCTCTCCAAGGTTGCCTTCTCGTTTCAGCGCTGCTCTTCTCCATCGGTCTGGCCGGTGCAGTCACGCGGCGTAACGCCATCCTTGCGCTCGTCGGCATCGAATTGATGCTCAACGCCGCGAACCTGAACTTTATCGCATTCTGGCGCTACGGCCCGAATCCCGAGGCGTTGTCGGGCATGATGGTCGTGATTTTTTCCATTGCCATCGCGGCGGCAGAGGCGGCGGTGGGACTGGCGCTCATCATCGCGATTTACCGCCATTACCGGACCGTCAACCTGGATGAAATCAAGAATTTGAAGGGATGACCTGGATTGCGCAAAATCTCTGGCTGATTCCCGTGCTGCCGCTGGTGGCGTCGGCCGTGATTGCCGTGAACAAGCAACGGCAGCGCAAGCTCGCGGCGACGCTGGCCATCGGTTCGATGGCCATGGCATTCCTGCTATCGCTTGATGCCTTCTGGTACCTGCTGCATCCACCTCTTACTGAAGTTTTTCATGAAGCAAGGTGGACCTATGATTTTGCGTGGTTCCAGTTTGGCGGCCAGTGGTTACAGATCGGCTGGATACTGGACCCGCTTACGGCCATCATGCTGGTGATGGTTTCGTTCGTGAGTCTGCTGATTTTCATCTTCAGCGTCGGCTACATGGCGCACGACGAAAATTTCATGCGGTTCTTCTGCTTTATGTCGCTGTTCGCGGCGGCGATGCTTGGCGTGGTCATCGCCAACAGCCTGCTCCTGTTTTTCATCTGCTGGGAAATCGTCGGCCTGACGAGCTATCTGCTCATCGGCTTCTGGTATCACAAACCGAGCGCGGCGGCGGCGGCGAAAAAGGCATTCATCACCACGCGCATCGGCGACCTCGGCCTGCTGCTCGGCATGGTCTGGCTTTATGCCGAAACCGGCACCTTGAACTTTTACGCGAACGGCAATGGCTGTCTTGAACAAACCGCCCTTGTTGCGATGGTCACGCACATGACTTCAGCCGGCATGGCGGTGTCCACGGCCATCGGGCTGCTGATTTTCCTCGGCGCGGTCGGCAAGTCCGGCCAGTTGCCGCTGCATGTGTGGCTGCCGGATGCCATGGAAGGACCCACGCCGGTCAGCGCGCTTATTCACGCGGCGACGATGGTCGCGGCGGGTGTGTTTCTCGTGGCGCGGGTTTATCCATTGATGGAAAATCCCTTGAATCTTGTTGCTGACAACGCTGTTTATCCTTCGGTTCCGCTCGAAGTCATCACTTGGGTCGGCGCGCTCACCGCAATCTTCGCTGCTTCAATTGCCGTAGCTCAAAACGACATCAAACGCATCCTTGCTTACTCCACGGTTTCGCAGCTTGGTTACATGATGCTTGGCTTGGGTGTCGGTGGCGTGGCGGTCGGCATGTTCCATCTCATCACGCACGCGTTCTTCAAGGCGTTGTTGTTCCTCGGATCCGGCTCGGTCATCCACGGCTGTCACGAGGAGCAGGACGTGCGGAAGATGGGCGGCCTGAAAAAATTCATGCCGGTGACATTCGCGGCCTATGCCATCGGCATGCTGGCGCTTGCGGGATTCCCGCTGTTTTTCTCAGGTTTTTGGAGCAAGGACGAAATCCTGCACTCGGCGCACCACTGGCCGGTGTCGCACATTCCATTTTATCTCGGATGTGCCGGTGCGCTGCTCACGGCGTTTTACATGACGCGCCAGGTCGCGCTGGTGTTTTTTGGTGATTATCGTAGCAGTCCCGCAAAGCGGGATCAGTCCGTTCATTCTTCCCCAAAGACTGACGAACATGAGAAGTCAGCGCCGACTCACGTCGGCGGCTACGGAGGAAAAGGTGAACCGCACGAAAGCCCCGCCGTGATGACTGTCCCGCTCGTCATCTTGGCGGTGTTCGCCGTTTTGCTGGGCTTTGTCGGGACGCCGGCCTGGCCGTGGTTTGACGGTTTCCTGAACGGCGAACCAACCGGATTCAATTTCAGCAGATTGACCGAGAGCGGCATGCTCGGCCTGATGCTGGCCTCGGCGGTGATTGTATTCACCGGTTTGGGCCTCGGCTGGTGGCTGTACGGCAAACGCCAGCGGAAGACGGCGGAGGAACCCGACGTGTTGCAGGTCGCGCAACCGGCTCTGTTCCGGCTGCTGGAGAACAAGTATTTCGTGGACGAGTTTTACGAAGCGACCGTTATTCGTTTCAATGCCTGGGCGGCGCGCGCCTGTGATTTTCTCGACCGCTGGATTTGGGGCGGGGCGGTTTTGCTGGTCACGTGGGTGACGCTGGGATTGTCATGGCTCTACCGGTTCACGGATGATTTTGTGGTGAACCTGGGTTTCGACGTCGGCTGCGAAACCCTGCGGGAGGGCGGCGGCGAAATATCGTCATGGCACACGGGTCGCGTGCAGACCTATCTCCGCATCATCGGCGTGGCGCTGGTGGTGCTGGTGCTGTTCCTGATTTGGGGGCGCAAGTCATGAACCTGCCCTGGCTGACCATTCTGATCCTCGTCCCGCTGTTCGGCGGCATTGTCGTTGCCGGCCTGGCCGCGGAGAAATGGCGGCTCGCGCGCGGGCTGGCGCTGGCGTTCAGCCTTGTGGGATTGACCGGGGCGCTGTGCCTTTGGATGCATTTTGAGCCCGCGTCCGGCAACCTGCAGTTTGTTGAAAAACACGACTGGGTGCCATCGCTGGGCATTCAATATTTTCTCGGCGTGGACGGCCTCAGCCTGTTGATGGTGATGCTGACGGCGATTGTTGTGCCGCTCTCCATTCTGGCGTCAGGAAGCATGTTTGACGGTAGGGGGGGCAGTCCTCTGCCTGCCGCTGGTGCGCATGCTGACGACGGCGTCCCGCAAAGCGGGAGAGTGACACGCCCTACCCGGGGCAGCGCACCGCTTTATTATGCGCTGGTGCTCTGGCTACAGGCGGGATTGTTCGGCACGTTCACGGCGTTGAATTTCTTCCACTGGTTCCTGTTCTGGGAGCTGGTACTCATCCCGGCATTCTTCCTCATCAAACTTTGGGGCGGACCGAAGCGCGGTCCGGCGGCGACGCAGTTTTTCATTTACACCATGGTTGGCAGCGTGACGTTGCTCCTGAGTTTTCTCGCCATCCGGCTGGCGACGGGCAGTTTCGATTTTATCGAACTTGCCGAAATGGCCAAGCGCGGCGAAATCACGGCCAAACTCGGCGACGCCATCGGCTGGAAATCGCACATCGGCCTGCTGGTTTTCTTCGGAGCATTTCTCGGGTTCGCGGTGAAGGTGCCGGTGGTGCCGTTCCACACCTGGCTGCCGACGGCTTACACCGAGGCGCCGGGTCCGGTGACGATGCTGTTGACGGGCGTCATGTCGAAAATGGGCGTGTACGGTTTTCTGCGCGTCCTGCTGCCGATTTTCCCAGAGCAAATGCGGCTGATGTTGACACCGTTGCTGTGGCTGGCGGTGCTGACCATCGTGCTTTCGGCCTGCGCCGCGTTTGCCCAGCGCGACCTCAAGCGTATCCTGGCTTATTCATCCATCAACCATCTGGGTTACTGCCTGCTCGCGCTGTTTGCGGTGATGGGCGTGGCGACGGGCGTAAACCAGCCGGAATTGCAGAAGGCTGCGGCGCTCAATGGCGTGTTGCTCCAAATGTTCAACCACGGCCTCACGGCGTCGGCGCTATTCCTGTTTGTGTGGCTCATCGAGAAACGCAGCGGCGGTTTGCGCGGATTGGAGGATTTTGGCGGCCTCCGCAAGATTGTGCCGGTGTTCACCGGACTCATGGGCATTGCGTTGTTTTCATCGCTGGGATTGCCGGGCTTGAACGGGTTTGTGGGTGAATTCCTGATCTTCAAGGGCGTGTTTCCGCTGGCGCCCTGGGCCGCAGCGCTGTCCACCCTCGGATTGCTGGTGACGGCGATATTCCTGCTGACACTCATCCAGCGTGTTTTTTGCGGACCGTTGAACAACCGCTGGGCGCAAATGCCGGACCTGACGCTGCGCGAGCGCCTGCTGGTCGTCGTTCCCATCGCGCTGATGTTCGTGCTCGGCATCTGGCCGCAATTCGTGCTGGGTGTGGTGGATGCGACCGTTGTGAAGTTGGTCCAACAACTGAATTTTTAACCACGGATGAAGACGGATTAAAACAGAATCAAAGTGAACAAACATACAAAATCAGGTCGCCTGTCCGATCGCTCTTCCGCGCCAAAGGCGCAAGACATGATAGCCCAGGGCAACGCCCTGGGTTTGGGATCACAAATATTTAACAAGCCCTGAAAGGGCGAAACAAAATGCCCCAATCTCTCGCCAACATTTTGATCCACGTCATCTGGAGCACGAAAGAGCGCCGTCCGCTCATCGCCGATGACGTGCGTCCGCAGTTGCACGGCTACATGGCGGGCGTATTGAAAAACATTGAATCGCCCGCGTTGGTGATCAATTCCGTTTCGGACCATGCTCACATTCTGTGCCAGCTATCGAAGAATTTGGCAGCCTGCAAACTGGTGGAGGGGGTCAAGAAGAGTTCCAGCAAATGGATGAAGGAACAGGGCGTTGGAGATTTCTCCTGGCAAAACGGTTATGGTGTGTTTTCCGTCAGCCAGTCGAATGTGGATGCGGTGCGTGACTATATCGAAAAGCAGGCGGAGCATCACAAGCAACGGGATTTCAAAGACGAATTCCGCGAGTTCTGCAAACGATACAATGTGGCGATTGACGAGCGTTATGTGTGGGATTGATATTGTGACGCCCTTTCAGGGCTTGAATTTGTTTTGGGAACGTTGTTCCCAGGGCGTTGCCCTGGGCTGTCCTGTCTTGCGCCTTTGGCGCGGCAAATGGCGGCCTGAATGGCCGGAACCAGGTGGCAGATTTGTTCCGCCCGATTCGCGGATGAAATCAGCAATCGGCAATCGTTAATCGAAAATTTAAAATGCTGGCCTGGACGATATACATTTCATTCATCGGGGTGCTGGTGCTGATGCTCCTGCCGCGCGAAGCGGCACGGGCGGCGCGCATCATCGCCTTGCTGACGGCCATCGCCGGTTGTGTGGTGGCTTTCGCTGGTGCGGCGCAGCAGGCGAGTCCGGGCGAAGTTGCGACAATTGTCAAGGTCCCGTGGATTCCGGCGATTGGAGCGAGTTATTACCTGGCAGCCGATGGCATCAGTCTGGTGCTGGTGGTCCTGACCGGCCTGGCATCCGTTGCGGGTATTTTGTTTTCATGGAACATCGAAAAGCGCACGAAGGAGTTTTTCGCCTTCTACCTCGCTTTGATTGGCGGCGTGTATGGCGTGTTCCTCAGCTTTGACGTGCTGTTGCTGTTCGTGTTCTACGAACTGACCATCATTCCGAAATATTTCCTCATCGCGCGCTGGGGCAGCACGCGCAAGGAATACGGCGCGATGAAACTGGCGCTCTACTCGTTTGTCGGCAGCCATCTCGTGCTCATCGGCCTGATTGCCGCATGGGTCGTGGCCCGTGCGCAAACCGGCCACGCGACACTCAATTTGCTGGAGTTGGCGAATGTATCATTCCCGCCGGGGTTCCAGCACTGGGTGTTCCCGCTGATGTTTGTGGGATTCGGAATTCTGGCGGGCTTGTGGCCGTTTCACACGTGGGCGCCCACCGGACACGTGGCTGCGCCCACCGCCGGCTCGATGTTGCTGGCGGGGGTGGTGATGAAACTCGGCGCTTACGGCTGCCTGCGCGTGGCGATGGTTTTGTTCCCCGAAGGCGTCCACATGTGGCAGGGTGAGATTGCCGCGCTGGCAGTCATCGGCATCGTTTATGGCGCGGGCGAGGCGCTGGTACAGCGGGATTTCAAGTTTGTCATCGGCTATTCCAGCGTGAGTCACATGGGTTTTGTGCTGCTGGGCCTGGCCACACTGAACACCATCGGCCTCAGCGGCGCGGTGCTGCAAATGTTCTCGCACGGCATCATCGCCGGGCTGCTGTTCGCCGTGGTGGGCCGCATGGTTTATGACCGGACGCACACTCGCGATTTCAACGACCTGCAAACGATGCAGCTTGGCAAGCTGCTGCCGTTTGCGGGAGTGACATTTGTGCTGGCTGGCGTGGCTTCGATGGGAATGCCCGGGTTCAGCGGGTTTGTGGCCGAACTCCAGGTTCTCATGGGCGCATGGAAAGTGTTTCCGGTGGCAGCCATCCTGACGGGGATTGGAATTGTGGTGGGCGTGGCCTACATCCTGCGCGCGGTGCAAAAGGCGTTTTATTCGGATGCAACGCCAGCCAAATCCGGCCACGACCATCCGTTGGAACCGATTTCAACACCCGAACGCATCGGGGCAGTGATGCTTATCGCGGCGTCGCTCGTCATCGGGCTTTTCCCGGGTCTCCTTTTGAACTGGATCCAGCCGTGTCTGAATTCGCCGCTGTTTGAGCGGCTGTTGAAGGGAGGCTCGTTGTGAACTACCTCGAAGTCCTCCGGGCAGCCGCCCCAGAGACCGCCCTGGCCATCACCGTGTTGATGGTGCTGGCAGTGGACTTGATCGCGTTGCGCGGCGAATCCGTAGCCCGCCGCTTCGCAACCGGAGCGATGGTTGCCATCGTGGGCTGCCTGATGGCGGCGATGTTAACATTCACACATTACGGACCTACCGACCCGCTGCACGGCCTGCTGGTTGTGGACCCGTTGACGGATTTCCTGAAGGTCGTGCTGCTGATATTGACAATTTTTACCGTGATGATTTCCGCGTCCAGCAAATTCACCGAACACGTCGGCGAATACCTGGCTTTGGTCCTGCTCGGCACGATTGGCCTGATGTTGCTCGTCAGCGCCGAGGACCTCCTGATGATTTTTATTTCACTGGAACTGGCCAGCCTGTCGCTATACATCCTGACGGCATTCAACAAGCGCAATGCCCGGTCCGGCGAGGCGGCGTTGAAATATTTCCTGTTCGGCGGCATGTCCGCGGCGTTTCTGCTGTTCGGTTTCAGCCTGCTTTACGGGCTATCCGGTTCGACTCATTTGCCGGAAATCGCCGGGGCATTGAAGGGCAGGGGACTTGACCCGTTGCTGCTGGTGGCCATCGTGACGACCGTAATCGGATTTGGATTCAAGGTGGCAGCGGTGCCGTTCCATCTGTGGGCGCCGGATGCCTATGAAGGCGCACCCACGCCGAGCGCGGCGTTCATCGCCTCCGGTTCCAAGGTCGCCAGCTTTTACATCCTCGCCAAAATCATGGCGCTGGGTTTTGCCGGTGCGGAAGGAAGCGCGGTCTGGCACGGTTATGTGTCCGGCTGGACGCCGGTGATTGCCGTGGTGGCCGCGCTTTCGATGGTGCTGGGCAATCTCACGGCCATCGTGCAATCAAGCGTGAAACGCCTGCTGGCGTATTCGGCCATCGCTCATGCGGGCTACATGTTACTCGGCGTGCTGGCCAATACGCCGTCCAGCCGGAGTGCGCTGTTGTTTTATGTCATCACCTACGCGCTGACGATTCTCGGCGCGTTCGGTGTGGTGACGGTGGTGGAGGAGGCGACCGGCGGCGACGCAATAACCAATTTCGCCGGGTTGAGCAGTCGCGCGCCGGGATTGTCATTGTGCCTGCTGGTGTTCCTGCTTTCGCTTGCGGGAATTCCGCCACTGGCCGGTTTCATTGGAAAATTTTTCGTGTTCAGCGCGGTGGTGGGCGCGGATGCTGATCATCTCGGCCTGCTCTGGCTGGTGATTTTGGCCATCCTGATGAGCGCTGTGTCGTTCTACTACTACCTGCAAGTGTTGAAGCAGGCCTATGTGCTGGACGCCGCTGAAAACGCGCCCGCCATCAAGGTTCCATTGGTCACGATGTTTGCGCTGGTCCTGCTGGCGGTGCTGGTGATTCTCCTCGGTTGCGCTCCGGGGTTGCTGACGCAGTCGCTGTGAGTGGAAATGACTAATGACGAAACCATAATGACGAATGAATTTCCCAATGCCGAAGCACAAATATTTGGGCTTTGAAATTCGTCATTCTTTCGTCATTCGGATTTAGTCATTCGTCATTTGTAATCCCGGTTCCGGTTGCTGCTGAAAAGTATTTTCAATTTTATAAATCCGCGTATTCTCACGGCCATATTTTTTATGAGCAATATTCCGTCCGATTTGAAATACACGAAATCTCACGAATGGGTGCGCGTCAACAGCGACACGGCGACGGTCGGCATCACCGACCACGCGCAACATGAATTGACCGACATCGTTTTTGTCGAGCTGCCGGACGTGGGCCGGAAGGTGAAGGCCGGCGAAGCCTGCGCGGTGGTGGAATCCGTGAAGACGGCGAGCGACATTTACTCGCCCGTGAGCGGTGAAATTCTGGAGGCGAACCGGCTGGTTGTGGAGGATCCGGCGCTGGTGAACAGCGAGCCGCATGACAGCGGCTGGTTTTACAAAATCAAATTGACCAACCCTGCCGAACTGAACGCGCTGCTGTCGCCGGAGGATTACACGAAACAGATTGGCGGATGAATTTAATGAAACCAACTCGCCTTCCAATTTTGCTTTGTCATGCAAACTGCCCCAAGTGCGGTTTGCCAACAGAATTCAAATGGTTTGAGCCGAGTGGTATCGGCGGTGATTTTTTAACTTATCTTGGAACTAGCACTGGAAATTTTACCGACTCGATCTCGGAAAAGTGCATTACCAAAAAATTCCGCTGACAAAATGTTTATCGCCTGCGTTGGAGCGGGAAGAAAAATTATTAAAAGTTCCAGACGAAATTAAATGTAAGTTGTGTGGCAACGTCTTAAATCCGATTTCTTCAATACAACCTGATGGCGAGGAAATTGTGGACGCGTTTGAGCTTTAGATGAAAACCCGTTTATTCATCAAGCCATGTTGCGGTTGGTGTCACAAGGCGATGCGCTGGCTCGACGACCACGACATCGCTTACGAGAAGCTGGACGTGATCGCGGACGAGGCGGCGTTTTCCGAGATGGTCCGCCTTTCCGGCCAGGAACTCGCGCCGGTGATCGAGGTGGATGGAAAAGTGCTGGCCGATTTCGGGCCGGAGGAACTGGCAAAGTTCTGGGAATCGTTAAACCGTTGAATGGTTGAATCGTTAAATCGTGACATGATTACAGCATCAGACAAACAAACCGGGACGCAACCGCTGTCGGCCGATTCAACGATTCAACGATTCAACGATTCACGCCCCCGTTTGCCCGACTGGCTGCGCATCAAGCTGCCCACCTCGGACCGCTTTGCGCGCACGCACAGCCTGATCGACGAGCTGAAGCTGCACACGGTCTGCGAAAGCGCGAAGTGCCCGAACCACTGGGAATGCTGGGAGAAAGGCACGGCCACGTTCATGATCGCCGGCGACCGCTGCACCCGCGCCTGCGGCTTTTGCGCGGTGTCCACGGCCAAACCGCTGCCGCTCGAAGCGGACGAGCCGGGGCGCGTGGCCGAGGCCACCCGGCGAATGCGGCTGCGGCACATCGTCATCACCGCTGTGGCGCGCGATGATCTGGCGGATGGCGGCGCGGACCATTTCCGGAAAACAGTCGAAGCCGTGCGCGAGCTGAATCCGGGCATCGTGATTGAAGTGCTGGTGCCGGATTTCAACGGGAGCGACGCTGCGATTGAAGCCGTGCTGGCGGCCAACCCGCACATTTTCAATCACAATCTCGAAACCGTCCGGCGGCTGACACCGTCCGTGCGTCATCGCGCAACTTATGACCGCTCGTTGAGCGTGCTGCGGAAGGTGAAGGACAGGCGCGGCAACACGATGTACACCAAGTCCGGCCTGATGCTCGGTTTGGGCGAGGCGGAAGCGGAAGTCATGGTGGCGCTGGAGGACTTGCGCCGTGCGGGTTGCGACATTCTCACGCTGGGCCAGTATCTCCAGCCCACGCTGAAACATTTGCCGGTGGTGGAATTTGTTTCACCCGCGAAATTTGAAGAATACGGCCGGCGGGCAGGGGAACTGGGCTTTGTTCACGTTGCCAGCGGCCCGAGGGTGCGAAGCTCATACCATGCGGACGAATTCAATCTGCCCTCAGCGCATCGGTGAAAATCCCCGGCGCATGAAAAGATAAAAGGCGATGCCGATGAGGACGATTCCCACGATAAACGCGATGACGGTAATGGTGGTCGTCATCGTGCGGGCTTGCTCCAGTGTTTCGGCGGTGCGTTTTTTTTCCGATTCCTGGAATGCCTCAAGCTCCTTATCGAGCGCGGCGATGGCTTCCTCATTTTTAAGCTGAAAGGTGAGCCATTTTCCTTCGGGACGTTTCCATTCCGCGGGCAGGCGATCAAGTTGCTCGATCGTGGCGGGTTGAAAGCCCCAACGAACCCAAAACGGCGAGTTTTCCTGCGTCCACAATCGAAAAACGCCGTGATGAGCGGCAATGGTCTGGATGCGTTCCCAGAACAATTCCCGCGCGGCATCCGCCACGGAAAAATCCGTGTACCCTTCGCTGTGGAGCAGGGCGTGCTGACGGATGATTTGAACGCCGATGGCGCCGACGATTTGTCCGTCAGCGGCTTCAATCACCTGAAATTCGGTCAGCCGCTTTTCCAATTCACCCTCCGGCAGGCGCATGGAATTCCAAAGCGACCTCAGACTTTGAAAGTCGTCCGTGGTGGCGCGGCGAACACGAAGGTTCGGTGAACTCATCACCGGTTTTATACCAATTCCCCGGCACTTATTGCAACTGGAGCAAGTAAAAAAGCGCCGTCTGGTTTGGATTCACGGCGTTGGTAAACCTGAAATTGCCACTGCCGTCAAAGGGATTGGTGGACAGGCGTGCCCAGTGCATAAGCGGCGCGGTGAGGCTGGCGTTCGTGAGAACGTAATAATTTCCGCTGTGCGGGCCGTTGGTGCCGGCGACAATCAGATTGGTCCCGGAAAGCGAGACAGAATTGAAATAAGGCACGGAATTGGTGGAGACGATCCGGTTGATGATGGAGTTGTTTCCACTTTTCAGGTTCGCGTAAAGGATGTCGCCGTTGCGCGGGTCGTAGCCAAAGGCACACACGCCGGCATCCACAAACAGCCGTATCGGTGCGGTGGCATGCGAGCCGTCGTATTTCAACCACCAGATGTTGCCACTGACATAATCACCGAAAATATAGGCGCCGGACAGCTGGGGAAGCCGGCTCCCGTGATACACGACGCCACCGATAACACAATTCCCCACGCCTCCGGGCAGGGAAGTGTGGGCATACGTCAAAATGGGGAAAATCGGATTCAACGGCATAGGCTGCCCGTTGGTTGAAACGCCACTGGGCGGGCTGTTGGTTCCTTCCCAGGTTGCCCAGCCGTAATTCTCACCCTTGGTAATGATGTCCACTTCCTCGTATTGATCCTGTCCGACGTCGCCGCAGTACAGAATTCCCGTTACCGGATCGAATGACCAACGCCACGGATTGCGCAAACCAACCGCCCAAAATTCCGTGCGCACCTGATTGGAATTGACCGTCAGCCCGTCAAAGCTGGTTGCGCCAATAAACGGATTGTCCGGCGGAATGGCATAGTTGGTCGTTGCCGCGAATTCCGCGTTGGTATTTGGCGCGAGACTCCCGGGGAGTTTGTTCACGTCCAGGCGCAAAAAACCGGAGAAGAAGTTTCGATCAATGTGCTGGGCGTTGCCCAGGGTGTTGTACTCGTTGCCTTCATCGCCAACAGAAACGTAGAGATAGCCATCCGGCCCAAAGCCCAAATCCCCGCCGTTGTGGTTGCTGGCGCGGTCGTATTGGATGATGAGCCGCGTTTCGGAATTGGGGTCGCCTTGATTGGTATTCACGGACGAAACCTGGAAACGCGATAAAATATCGTGCAAGCCGCTTGTGCCATTCGTCGCCTGGCCCATGTAAAAAACGTAGAAATAACCATTTGTCGCAAAGCCCGGATGAAAAGCCATGCTCAGCATGCCTTCCTCATTGTTGACATCACCCGATTCGCTGCTGTTGACGACGCTGACCCGGCTCGAAAGGTCCATGAAAATCGTCCGTGTAGGATTGGGCAGATTGGTGATGACAATGACGCGTCCGTGTTTTTCAACGATGAACAACCGGTTGGTTTCGCCGGGCGGCGCCGTGATGCACATCGGATTGGAAAACACCAGGTTGGGGAACCCATTCGTTGGGACGTAGCCCCACGTCGTTTGGGCATTGGCCGGCCGGGTTGTGAACAGCAGACCGCCAATCATGCAACCGGAAAAAATCCTCCGAAGCAGCGTTTTCATGCCTGCCCAATCTCGCCGTTCCATAACATAAAGTCAAAGTAATCATACAGATTCGTAATGATGGTTCGCGGCGCGCCGCCAGTTGCTTTTCGGTGGACTTGTGCCACCCTGAGCAAAGATAAAATCTAATTTGAACTATGAATAATGAAACTACCCAACAATTGCTGAATGCATTGCAATGGCGTTACGCCACGAAAGTATTTGACGCGACCCAAAAAATTCCCGCCGACATCTGGCAAACCCTGGAGCGCGCGCTCGTGCTCACGCCGACTTCCTACGGCCTGCAGCCGTATCATTTTCTCGTCATCAACGACCCCGCCAAACGTGCCGAGCTGCTGCCGCATTCGTGGAATCAAAAGCAGGTTGTGGATGCCTCGCACTTGGTCGTGTTCACCGCGCGCACCAAAGTAACTGACGCCGACGTGGCCAAACTCATCCAACGCACCAGCAACATCCGCAAAATCCCCGCCGAATCGCTGAACTTTTACCGCGACCTGATGCTTGGCGACGTCGTCAACGGTCCACGAGGCAAAACCGCCCACGAATGGGCGGCACGCCAGGCTTACATCGCGCTCGGCAATTTGATGACCTGCGCCGCCGTGCTGGGCGTGGACGCCTGTCCGATGGAAGGGCTAAACCCCGCCGAATATGACCGGGTACTCGGTTTGAACGGCAGTGGCTACGCAACGGTGGTGGCCTGCGCGCTGGGCTATCGCGCCGCCAACGACAAATACGCAAGCCTGCCCAAGGTCCGCTATGAAACCAACGAGCTCGTACAGCAAATTTGAACGAATATGATCACGATCCGTAAAGCCGATGAGCGCGGTCACGCCAATTTTGACTGGCTTAACACCTGGTACACGTTTTCGTTTGCCGATTACCATGACGACCGTCACATGGGCTTCCGTGCGTTGCGGGTGATTAACGACGACACCATCGCGGGCGGCGGCGGCTTTGGCACGCACCCGCATCGGGACATGGAAATCATCACCTGCGTTTTGAGCGGCGCGCTGGAACACAGGGATTCGATGGGCAACGGCCGTATCATCCGCCCCGGCGAAGTCCAATACATGGCCGCCGGGACCGGCGTGGCGCACAGCGAATTCAATCCGTCGCCGACCGAGCCGGTGCATCTGTTGCAAATCTGGATTCTGCCCGACCATAAAGGCGCGAAACCTACCTACGCGGAAAAATCCTTCGCCCAAGCCGCACCGGGAAAACTTTATCTGACCGCATCGAAATCGGGGCGCGACGGTTCCATTCCCATCAATCAGGACGTGGACGTGTTCATTGGCAAACTTGGGGGAGGGGACAAGATCAGCCACACGCCCAAACCCGGTCGTCACGCCTGGCTACAAGTGGCGGAAGGTGATATGAACCTGAACGGTCTGCTGTTGAAGGCCGGTGACGGTGCGGCCGTCTCGGGCGAAAACAAACTGACTCTCGAATCAACCGGTCCGGCGCAGGTTATTTTATTCGACCTGAATTGAGCTGCCCGGGCAAATGCATGAAAAGGTTTCTTCGCATAATCGCGGCGATATTCATGGCTGGTTCAATCGTTTTTTGGGCGGCGGCCGGGGCGAACCGTGGCTGGACCAAAACGCACATTCCGATCAAAACCGTGGACGCGGTCACGGGCCTGGAAGGAATTCAATGGCAGGCCGAATTTGTTCCGGGCGTTGATTTTCTGGGCGCCGCCTTGCTGGGCGCGGGGGTTCTGGCCGGCATTTCCCTTTTTGTTCCGCGAAAATCAAAACAACCAAAAATGGAAACCAAATAATGAAAACGAAACTTGCCATCCTGGCTCTCATCGGCGTGACGGGCATTGTGTTCGCCGCGCCACAAACGTTCGACTTCAAAGATCCCAAAGGCATCAACAACGCCGGCTTCAAACTTGATGCGCCGCTGGAAGCCATCAACGGCAACGCCAGCGGTGTTTCCGGCACCGTCACATTCGACCCGGAAAATCCCGGCGCGACGAAAGGCAAAATCGTTGTGGCAACCGGGTCGCTCATGTTGCCGAACCCGATGCAAAAGCAGCACATGCTGAGCGACAAATGGCTCGATGTGGCGAAGTTTCCTGAAATCTGTTTTGAATCGAAGGAGTTTAAAAACGTCAAGACTACCGGCGACACCACAATGGCGGACGTGACCGGCACGTTCACGCTCAAAGGAGTGTCCAAGGAGCTCACCGTGCCGGTGAAATTGACTTACCTGAAGGACAAGCTGGGCGAGCGTGTGCCGAATCAGAAGGGCGATCTGCTGGTTGTCCGCGCCAGCTTCACCATCAAGCGCGGCGATTTCAACATCAATCCCGGCCAGTACGAGGACAAGGTTTCCGACACCATCGAAATCACCTTGAGCATCGCCGGGGCCTCGCCGAATTGATTGGAAATCCTGCCGCCGGCGGTTGGCTCATTAAAGCCTATGCTTAAAAATCAGCGCCGTCTTGCAGGAAATTTGCGACATGGCAAAGACCAGTAGAGTCCGCAGGGAAACTCCGCATCGGCAGGGTTTTTTCGTTGTAAGCGTGGGGGGCCGGCGACGCGACCGCCAACAGCCCATGAATCAGCGGCCCGTTGGTGCGTTCTTCATTCCCAGTGCGCGCGCGAGGTTGTTGTGGGCCTCGGCATAATCGGGTTTCAGGCGGAGGGCTTCCTGAAATTGGCGAATGGCCTCGTCGGTTTGGCCCTTCCTCACGAAGGCGTTGCCGAGGTTGTTGTGGAAGATGGCGTCATTGGGGTTCAGTCGGATGGCTTCCCGGTATTGGCTGATGGCCTCGTCAATCTGGCCTTTCTTGAGAAGGGCGGTGCCGAGACCGTTATGCGCAAAGTTATTGTTCTCCGCGACTTCAACCGCATGCCGGAAAAGAGCTTCACCATCCTGCCAATATCCGAGCTGTTGCCGTGTCAACCCGAGACACAGAACGATCGCCGACAAGCCCGCCACCGACAACACCCACCCATGATACCGCCAATGTCGGGTCAATTCGTACGCGCCCCAGATTACAACGACCAGCACCCCCAGCGACGGCACATAAGTGAAACGGTCGGCCATTGCCACTTCCCCTGCCTGCACCAACCCGATTACGGGCACCAGTGTCCCGCAAAACCACAGCCAACCCATCAGCATAAACGGACACCGCCCACGCTTCTCATAAAGCAGCACCGTAATGCCCAGCATCAAACCGCCCGCCAGCAGCACCTGCTCCATCGGCCAATACCTGGGGTGCTGATAGAATACCGACAGATCCGTCGGCCAAAACAGCTTCTTCAGATAACGGCAGTACGAAATCAGCGCATTCCCGCTGCGCGCACCCAACGGCAGGTTTTCATCCGCCACGATAGTGCCGTTGTGCTGTTGCACCCCATAAGTCACAATGCTCGTCACCGCCGCCAACCCGAAGAACGGCAGCTTTTCCAGAAACAAACGGAGTAGTGGAGTGAGGGAGTGATGGAATGATGGAGTTTGGCGTGAATCAGGTCCGGCCACCCGCCACCCGTCGCCCGTCACTCTCCCAAGCGGCCAGTAATCCAACAGCAGCAGGACGAATGGCCAGGTCACCAGCATCGGCTTGCTCATCAACCCCAGCGCGAAGAAAAACAAGGCCAGCCAGTAGAAGCGTGACGGGTGGCGGGTGCCGGGGGACAAGGTGGAGTTCATTCCTGTCACTTGACACTTGTCACCTGTCACATTCTCTGCGTAGCGGGTGTAAAAAATAAGCGCGAGCAGACCGAAGAACGTGCTCAACACATCCTTCCGCTCCGTCACCCAGGCCACCGACTCCACCCGCAACGGATGCATCCCGAACAATGCCGCCACCAGCACGCTTCGCCACAGCGCTCCGGTGATCCGTCGAAACAGGAGAAATACCAGAACCGTGTTGGCCGCATGCAGCAGCACATTGATCAGGTGATGGCCTCAGGGATTCAACCCAAACAGCTGGCAAGCCAGCATGTGCGACAACCACATCATCGGCGCCCAATAGGCAGCTTGTTCGGTGTTGCCAAACGCCCATTTTACCCCCGCCCAGTTCAAACCACCCTGAACGTGGGGATTTACTGTGACATAGTCCGGATCATCGAAGCTGACGAAGTCACATCGCATCGCCGGCCAGTAAACGGCAATCGTCAACAGTGCCAGCAATGCCGCCAGCAGCCACGCCGGAAAACGCGACGGGGCAATGACCGGGGTCGATGCTATCGTCGGTGCGGGGTTGGTTTTTGTCTCTGGGCTGAACATGGGACTCCCCAATTATCAGGAGGGTGAGAGCTTTGGCACGCCTATTTTGTGGGTGACGTAATTACTGCACGAACAACCAATCTCGCCGTCAGCGGCGAAAAAACTGAAATCTTAAACTGGCGGAGAGAGGGGGATTCGAACTCCCTATCACCGCTTAGCGGTTCAGAGTGACAGAGTGCGACAACCGGAGTCAAGCCGCGACTTTCGCCAATGTTTTCAATGCTATTCTCGCTTTTTGTCTCCCCAATGTTTGGGACAGTTGGTGACACCGTTTGACCCGTCGGGCCTAAAGTTCGGGAGTCTATTCGGGAGTCAGAACCAAAACCCGGCAACGTGTCCATGACTTCGCGCAACGGTAATTGACCAACATCCGTATAGGTTTTCATCGTCAGCCGCATATCGCTATGCCGCGCCAGTTCCATCGCCAGCCGGGGATGTACTTTCATGGTCGAAAGCCGGGTGATAAACGTCGTCCGCAATGCGTGATAATCCATGCGGCGTCCGCGCTCATCCAGAAACGGGATGCCCGCCTTTGCCAAATCCTGCCGGACTTCTTTCATTTTCGGCACTCCGTTGACCAGCACCAAATCATCCGCCTTGCCGTCCGCCGGTTTCTGTTGCTGTAACGCCTTGACCAATTCCTGATGCAATGGCAATGCCTGTTCCTTCCGGTTCTTGTTCACGGCAGCATGAATGCGCAGCAGTCCGCCGGATTCGCCAAGCACCAGATTCGACCAGCGCAGCGTTTTAACTTCATTGCGCCGCAAACCCGCATACAGGGGCAGCATATAGGCCAGTTGATTCTTGCCAGCAACTTTGAGCAATTCAACCACCTCCATGTCAGACAGTGCCCGCCGTTGAACTCGTTCCTTGCCGCGCGTGTCCGTTCGTTCCACCAGTTCAAAGGGGTTCACACTGACGCGGCTTTGCTTGCGCAACCATGTCCAAAAGGCCGAGAGCGTGGCCAGATACTCGTTTAGGGTCTTGGGTGCTTTGTGCGCTTGCTCCTTGCGCCACGTTTGAAACGAAGCGGGTGTCACGTCGGCCAATCTTGTCCAGCGGCATTCCCGCACCAACCGCCGCAACCGCTTGTCCACATGGCGCAGGTGGTCTCCCGACCGCCCCAGGACGGTCAGTTCCTTGACATATTCCGAAACCAGATCAAGCAATGGACTCTGCGCCGCCTCCCGTTCCACTTTCGCCGGAATCAATCCCGCCGATTCGTGTTCCAATTCCTGAATCAGCTTGTTCAGCTTTTGTTGTGCAACCTGCTTGTCGGATACCTGCAAGGCGATGTCCCGCACTTTGCTGTCACCGGCGAGTTTGACACGCGCACGGTATAACCGGGCGGTCACGCGCTTGCCGTTCTGCCACCGTTTCGGTTTGTAAATTCTCGCTTCCATATTTTGATGCTCCTTAACTTGGTTGGCTCAATCTTTGAAAATACGCTTTGACCTGGCTTTCCAGCATTCCCACCGCGCGTCCTATCCGTCGTAATGGTGGCAACTCGCCGTTTTCCGCCTTCCGTCTTACCGTCCGCTTGCACACGCCGAAAATCCGTTCCAACTCGGGCAGGCGAATCAGCCGGTCATTAAATTCATTTTGCGGGTTCATCTTCGTCCTTCCATTTCCATCGCTTTTCATTTTTGTCCCACTCCATTCCTCGTTCAAGTCGCTTACGATAAAATTGAGACTTCTTTTTGTCGGAAGCCATCGCCGCCATCGCTTCCGCCAACAGCAAGAACATATCCTGCTGCCGGTTTTCACGGTCAAATTCGTCATCCTCATATCGCACTTTCCGATCCCGTTTGTCTTGCGGGTCGGTGTCTGCAAAGTCCAGGGTTTCCACGGCTTCCTTCACGGTTTTTGGCTCATCCGCCGCCGCCGCCGACTTGAGCTTTTCTCGCTGTTTCATCAGGCTTTCGTCCGGCTCATCCACATAACCCATCCGGCGTTTCATCTCCGCCACCCACGCCTTGCATTCGCTCAGGGACAACAGAATATAGGGTCGCAGTTTGACTTTGCGTTTGGTGCCGAAGAACGTGCTTTCAACGTGGGTGATGTAAAAGAAGAATGCGGTCAGCTTGCCTTCCTTGATACGTTTGTGGACAGCGGCCCGTTGGACGGGCACGAACATGGTGACGCCGGCGGGCGAAATTCCGACATCCCCCTTGTAATGCAAGCCAAGGTCTTCAATCCACTGGCCGCACTCCGCGTGCGTCCCCTCCCGACGGAAGGCGCGCGTGCCGGGTGTTGGCTCGCCGACAATCTTGCGCAAATCTTCCGGCACTTCGATGAATGGAAACTCAATGAATCCCATATTTCTTACATAGTATCTTACTAGATACAATTGTCAACTGTAATTTGAGCAGCCTCCCAAGTAATTAGTAAATCATTTGCGTATTGGAGCGTATGACGCTACAATGTGCATACGAAATAATGGAAGAGAACATTAAAAAGAATCGGCAAATCGGAGCTGCTGCCATGTTTATTGACGCACGACTGGCGGCGGGTCATGTGGCTTTCCCTCTGGCTGATCTGGTCAAGAAAACGGGATTATCCGTCACGGCGGCAAAGAATCAGTTGCGTCGGCTGGGCAGTCAGGTTGTCAGGGTTTCGCGGTTGCAGCAATTTTTCCTGATTGTCAGCCCGGAGCATCGCTCGATGGGCTCACCCCCGGTTGCATGGTGGCTCGACGACTATTTTAGCTGGCTGGGGCATCCATATTATCTGGCACTTCAATCGGCGGCTGGCACCTACGGTTCCAATCCGCAAGCACTGCAAGTGACGCAAGTGATGACTGACGGTTCGCGGCGCGAGATTGAAGTCGGACGCCTGCGGGTTCGGTTTTTTGTCAAACGCGGGATTGAACAGACGCCCACGCAACCACTGGCGAACGCTTTCGCCCCGACGCGGGTTAGCACGCCCGAGGCAACGGCGTTTGATTTGGTCCGGTATGCGTCGCGCATTGGCGGGATTGGGCGTGCGGTTGAAACCCTCACGCCACTGCTGCCGCTGATGGGTGGCTCCGAACTCAAACGTATGCTGGATGCTGAGAACGAACCGGCAACCGCACAACGGCTGGGTTATATTATCGAGACTGCTGGCAAGGAAAAATTGGCCGACGTAATTCATGACTGGTTGCCCCCTCAACTCGCTTTGGTTCCGCTTGCCCCGGCGAAAGCTGGCCGGATGACTGCGCCGGTGGTCGAGCGTTGGCGGGTTCTCAATAATTCAGGAGAACTTGGACTATGATTTCACTTACCCGCCGGGATGTTCTGGCTCATCAAGCGGCTGTTCCTTGGCCGAGCCAACGTCAGGTCGAGCAGGATTTATTGTTGTGCCATACGATGGCTGCGTTGTTCGAGGATTCATTTTTGCAGAGCCAGATTGCGATGCGAGGCGGCACGTTGCTGCACAAGGTTCATCTCGCGCCGGCATCGCGTTACAGCGAGGACATTGATCTGGTTGTGGTCGGTGATCGCCCGGAGGGGCATATTCGCAGGGCACTCAATCGCGTTTTGAGCGGTGTGCTGGGAACTCCTAAACAATCAGTGTGGGGCGACCTCAAACTGGCCATCCGCAACACGGTGAAACCGTCGCGGGTGCTGCGGATAACTTACGCTATTCCGTCACTGATGGAACCGGGAACGAACATGGAAATTGTGGTGGAAGCTAATGTCACCGAGCGCATGCCGCATCTGTCCGTGATTAAAATTCCGTTTGAATTTCCGTTTCGGGATGCGACGGTCGGCACCCAGGTCAGCGGCTATGACATCCATGAAATGCTGGGAACAAAAATGCGGGCATTGTTTCAGCGTCGGCGCGGTCGGGATTTATTTGATCTGTATTGGGCGCTGACGCTGGCCAAACCAGCGGTTGTTCCCGCCCGGATTATCGAATCGTTTCAGCATTATCTAGAATTGGAAGGCAGCATTGCCGGACGATCCGAGTTTGTTGAGCTGTTGGACGGGCATCTGGCCGACCGTGGATTTTGTTCGGACATGAATCAACTGCTTCGTGCAGGAATTATTTATGACCCGCAACCAGCCGGAGAATATGTGAAATCCAAACTGCTCGCCCTGCTGCCGGAGCGCTGAAATTTCAAAATCTTTGATGTTGGAATTATACCCACCCCAAAGCCAAAGGCTTGCAGGTCTGCTTCGTGAATTCCTAACCAGCCGCAACTTGCGACGCGAGCATTGGCAAGGAGGAACGAAACGGCGAGTGCTACTGTTTGAGCCAGTTTCGTAGTGTCCTTGCCAAGCGGAACGGAGCTGTATTATCGGCGGCGCAATTCACGAAGCCGGAGGGCAAAATGCGTTCGCGTCTGCGCACCTCGCCGGGTATGTCTCAAAATGCAAACATCATTGGCCGAGACGTGGCCCGATTTGAAGGCATGACGCAAAGTGAAAACCATCATCCTCGGAAGATTCAAATGGGGTGAAGACCCCATATCACTTGGCCGGCATGGAAGCACATAATCGCTGGCATGAGTTACCAAAGTGTAAATCCATACAACGGAAAACTCCTGAAGAAATTCAAGGAACTCACCGGCCAGCAGCTTGAGCAGGCGCTTAAAACCGCCGCCACCGGCTTCGAGACCTGGCGGTGCACGACGTTCGCCAAGCGTGCAGCCGTGGCCGCAAAAGCCGCCGCCATCATGCGCGCGCGCGTGGACGAGTTCGCCCGCCCGGTGACGCTCGAGATGGGCAAGCTCATCGCCGAGGCCCGTGG
>Ga0265323_10000411_pt1 | contig 24543 bp, 14 predicted proteins | sample 41225metaG_FD_193580 | JGI IMG/M metagenome (GOLD analysis project Ga0265323, IMG submission 193580) | Rhizosphere microbial communities from Carex aquatilis grown in University of Washington, Seatle, WA, United States - 4-12-25 metaG | ecosystem: Host-associated > Plants > Roots > Rhizosphere...
GGGAAGAAAATCAAAAGCAGAAAACCGGCACACAAGAAACCAACAACCACATAACAATGCCCGCCGACCTTGTAGCGTAATTACCCCGCGCTTGAGGTCATTGATTCAAAAACGCGCCGGGGATCAAACTCAAAAACCTATACGGCCATAACCGGCTCCGCATCGGGAACGGACATCAACGGGTTTTATCATTTGGACGATTATATGATCAATGGTCAGAATGACACGTTGTCCATTGCGGCCAACGCTACATTTGAGTTTCCAAAACGCCTCACCGGCAGTAATAACCGAAGGATAAGTCCCGATGACAATGGCAAGGAATGGTTGGAGACTTGGGGTGAAACGATGACTTTTTCCGCAAGCCGGACCAAATCCGACAACAATGAGAATTTAAGCAGCGACCAGGTTGTAAATACTCTTGTCGCCGGCTTGCAAAGCAAGGGCTATTCAGAACGATAAATTGACGGCGGGAGTCGTTATCATAATTGCCGCCGCTGTCTGGTATAATCACTGGGCAAACAAAGACTGATTTCAAATAAGACACCACCGCCGCTCCGCTGGCTTGACTTTTCTTTTCAAAAGTCTTCAACTGACGGCATGATAAATCTAAGTTCAAAACAGTTGCGTCGGGCTGCCAACCTCAAGGACAAAATCGAGTCGCTTCAAAAGGATCTGGGGCGGATTCTGGGAGCGTCAACCCAGGCTCAAGCCGGGGCCGCTCCAAAACGAAAGATGAGCGCTGCGGCCCGTGCGAAGATTGCCGCAGGGGCAAGAGCGCGGTGGGCGAAAGTCAAGGGGCGGAAGTCAGCCGTGAAACCGGTCAAGAAAGCCAGACGCAAAATGAGTGCAGCAGCAAGAGCGAAAATTGCGGCGGCAGCCAAAGCGCGCTGGAAGAAGGCCAAAGCTCAGGGGAAGAATTCGCTGTAAGCCGGCCAATTTGCCGGTCTGGCGTCGCCCGGTTCCGGGTCATTGGCACCGTTGCGCGGCACACATGGTGGAGCATGTCACAACTGTGATGTGACCAACTGGTATTTTTCCATTACTGCTGCCGGGCAAATTTTACAAAAACCCGCCGCACGATGTTTGATTCGAATTCAACCGGCTTTGACCGGCCAACGGACACCGCTACGTCAAAATGACGGTTGACCGGGTCAAACTTTACGTCACCCGCCGTTCCATTCTGAACAACCACGGACGGCTTCACGTCGGCATAACCGTGCAGGGCGACTGTTTTTTCGGAACCAGCAAAAAGAATGGTGGCGGTGAGTTCGCCGGGATCGTCCTTGATTTGGCTGATGCGCTGCCTGCCGGTGGAAACAAATTTTCCGCTGTCGCCCAAAAACCCGATGCCGCTCCGGCCCACGGGGGCAACGATATAAGAGCGCACGCCATTGGGCGGCAGCGAGAGTTCGAACCGTTCGTTTGATTTCAGTGGCGTGACGGTTCCAGAGGCGTTGTCGTAAATGCAAACTTTGCCGGTGTAACCCAGTTCGGCGGGCGTAAATTGCGCGGTCTTGGTCTCCGTGTGATTGCGGTTGAAGACGAAAACATAGCTGGTGCGCAAGCCGTCATGCTCGGTATAAGTGCCGGCCAGCAGCGGTTCGCCGCTCTTCGCGGCATCGGTGACATAGCATTGGTCGAGCGGAACGCAGGGGACATCGGGCTTTACGATGACACCATCGGCGCGAACCGACCTGAAAATGTTGGCCTGGTTTTCTTTTCCGATGGCGTCGCCGATGCCAACCGGGCCCGCGGAAAGCGTGGCCAAAAGAAAGTTGTTGGTCTCCGGACTGTTGAAGACGTCCGACCACGGCCAGAGGCCCAATGAATACGCCAGCCGCGAGGTGTAGAGAAAATCATTCCAGCGCGATGGCTGGAATCGGTCATTGCTGGTGCGGATGGTGGCCAGGTTGTCATAGCGGCTGCCTTCCATGAAATAACAAGGATACGCCATGCAGTATTGCATCGTGATGCCGCGCTCGTGACAGGCGCGGGCCATTTCACGGACGAAGGTTTCCGCGGCGTCAACGGTGGAACTGAACTCCGGTGAATATTTGTAAATGCGGTCCAGCCAGTCCTGTTCGTAGGTCACAATGCCGCAGGAATGCATATAGCCGGCAATGTCATCCCAAAATTTTGGGTCCACGGCGGCGACGCCGGTAATTTTGTATTTTTCGTGGTACGGGCTGGCGGGATCAATCCACCGATTATGTGTCACCAGCGGCAGGCCGACGGATTTTTGAAATTCAGCCAGCCCGTTCGGAAACAAAAACGGATGCGCCCTGTATTCGAGCAGCCCGCCGTAGCGGTTCCATTCGCCCGCCGGCAATCCGGGCTGTTTGGTTTTGCCGATGGCGCCGCCGGCATCGGTGAAGGTTTTGAAATACCACCAACTGTCCAGTTGCAGGCAGTGAACGGGGATTTGTTCCCGCCGATAATGTGTGACCAGCGCCTGCAACGTGCCGGCATAACCCAGGTTGGTGTCGTAATGGTAATAATAGGTCGCGCCATTGTCGGTCCAATAGGAAAGGTATTTCAGCAGGGCATCGGCGTCCCGGGCGGGGCGTTTCGCACCACGAAGCTCGTTGAGCGATTGCCCCCACAAGTTCCAGGTGCGGTTGATGCCTTTGCCAAAGACCAGAATTGTCTGCTGGGAAAATCCCCGGGGCAGATGGCACAGATTGGTGTTGAAGCCGCTGGCAACCCGGCGGTGACCGTCGCCAAACATGCTGGCCACCATGAAATGCGCGGCGGGAGAAATGACCGCCGCGTTGGCTTCGTCATCAAACAGCAGCCACGGTGTGGAACACTCGTTGGCCGTGAAAGATAGCGGCGCAAACGTTTCCTGCCGGTAGCTGAAAACGTGCAGGCGGGCAGGCAATCCGCCAAAATCTGGAAACGGTGCGGGCGCAGTTTGGCGCGCCGGGCCGCACGTGTCGGAAAACAAAACCAACGGCTTTTCCTCATAGACGCGGATACTGCCGCTCACGGGCAATCCGCCATCCTGCCAGTCAAAATTCACCTGATGATAGGCGCCGATGGCATCATGGCCTTTGGTTTGGGTGGCGGGATCGGAGGCCGAGGGCAGATTCCCGGAAAATTCCCAGCCTGGATCGGCGCAAATGATCCGGTAGGAACCGATTTTTTCCTCCCACATTAATTTCACCCGGCCGTTTGAAACCGACAACTCACCGCCCCAGGCGGCCAGGCCCGTTTGCAACGCCAAGAGTCCGACAACGGGTCCTGTCATCAATTTCATAAATCAAAAAATCCGGCTCCACCAATAACAAGCCGCCGATTTGAGTGATAGCAAAAGTTCGAGCATGGTTCGTGGCGGAGACATGTTGTACGCGGCCGGCGGCAAATGACAACAGCGGAACTTGCCTCGACCGGCCTTTGCGGGTAAAAAGCCGCGTGTCACTAAAGACCTTCCCCGGGCGAATGTTGATTCGTGGACGAATGCTGCCGGTGTGGCAGGGTGGCTTGATTGTTCTCCTGGTCTTCCTGGCGTATTTTCCCGCCCTGCGCGGCGGGTTCATCTGGGATGATGACGCTTATGTCACAAACAATCCGCTGCTCACGGCGCCGGACGGGTGGAGGCGGATTTGGTTTTCGACGGATTCGCCCTCGCAATACTTTCCCCTGACTTACACGGTCTTTCGCATCGAACGTTCATTCTGGGGCTTGAATCCGGCGGGTTATCACTGGGTCAATATTTTGCTCCACGCAATCAATGCGCTGCTGATCTGGCGATTGCTGAAACGATTGAGCATGCCGGGCGCCTGGCTGGCGGCGGCCCTTTTCGCCCTGCATCCGGTGCAGGTGGAATCGGTCGCCTGGATCACGGAATTGAAAAGTGTCTTGTCGCTCTTTTTCATTTTGTTGACGCTGTTCTGCTGGATTGAATTTGTCGGGGAACGATCCAGGCAATTTTGGTATTGGCTGGCGCTGGCGGTTTACGCCTTGGCGCTCTTCAGCAAAACGACGGCCTGCACCCTGCCGGCGGCGCTGCTTTTGATTCTGTGGCTGAAAACCAAACCGATTGACTGGCGGCGGCTGGCTCAGGTTGTTCCTTTTCTGGCGATGGGTTTGGGAATGGGACTGGTGACGGTGTGGTGGGAGCGGTTCCATCAAGGCACGCAGGGGGAACTTTTTTCGATGGGTTTGCGGGAACGCATTCTGGTCGCGAGCCATGCACTTTGGTTTTACGCGGGCAAATTGTTCTGGCCGGTGAATCTGACCTTCAGTTATCCGCGCTGGGCGATTGCCCCCGCCCAACCATCAGCTTATGTCTGGCTGCTCATGGGCCTCGGACTGGGCGCGGCGATTTATTTCGCCAGACGATTGTTCGGGCGCAGTGTTGAGGTGGCGACATTGTTTTACGTGGCAACGTTGAGTCCATTGCTCGGTTTCATCATGCTTTACACGTTTCGTTACACGTTCGTAGCGGATCATTACCAATATGTCGCGAGCATCGGCTTGATTGCGCTCGCAGCGGCGGGAATCACCATCGCATTCAAGACCAAACCCTTTCTCAAGCTGGCAGGTAGTGGGGCATTGCTGCTGACGCTTGGCTTGTTGACCTGGCGGCAGGCGGGGATTTACCGGAACCTGGAAACCCTCTGGCGCGACACGCTGGCCAAAAATCCGGACTGCTGGCTGGCCTACAACAACCTGGGGACCGCCTTCGCCGAAAAGGGCGGGTTTGAGGAAGCGATCGGGAACTTTCGCCAGGCCATCCAGATCAAACCAAATTTCGCCGAAGCGCTGAACAATCTGGGCAACGCCCTCGCCGCCCAGGACCGGTTTGAGGAAGCGATCGAGAACTATCGCAAGGCCATTCAGATCAATCCGGACTATTGCGAAGCGCTGAACGATCTGGGGGTCGCCCTCGCCGCCCAGGGCCGGTCGGATGAAGCTGTTGAGAACTTTCGCAGGGCCATCCAGATCAAACCGAATTTTGCCAACGCGTTGAACAATCTGGGTGAGGCCCTTCTCCATCAAGGCCGGTTTGAGGAAGCGATCGGGAACTTTCGCCAGGCCATCCGGATCAAACCGAATTTTGCCGACGCGCTGTACAACCTGGGGGTCGCCCTCGCCGCCCGGGGCCGGTTGGAGGAAGCGATCGGGAACTTTCGCCAGGCCATTCAGATCAAACCGGACAACTCCGAAGCGCGGAACAATCTGGGGATTGCCTTCGCCGATACGGGCCGATTTGAGGAAGCGATCGGGAACTTTCGCCAGGCCATCCAGATCAAGCCGGATAATTCCGAAGCGCTGAACAATCTGGGTGGGGCTCTCCTCCATCAGGGCCAGCTTGATGAAGCGATCGGGAACTTTCGCCAGGCCATCCAGATCAGACCGAATTTCGCCGAAGCGCTGGACAACCTGGGTGTTGCCCTCGCCGCCAAGGGCCGGTTTGAGGAAGCGATCGGGAACTTTCGCCAGGCCATCCAGATCAGACCGAATTTCGCCGAGGCGCTGAACAATCTGGCGTGGATGCTGGCCGCCAGTTCCGATGACGAACTGCGCAACGGGGCCGAGGCGGTCCGCTTGGCCGAACGCGCGTGTGAGTTGACTCATGATGGCGAACCCTCGTACTTCGGGACGCTGGCCGCCGCTTATGCCAAAGCCGGCCGTTTCCCGGAAGCGGTGGCCACGGCGGAAAAGGCGGTGCAGCTCGCAACCGATGCCGGGGCTAAAAAACTAGCCGGGGAAAACCGGCAACGGCTTGAACTCTACCGGGCCGGCAAACCCTATCATGAGCCTGCCCCAACGGGGCGATGAATTTCGTTGAACATCGCAGATTTGACCAGAGCCCATTTCGCCCTTGCTTCAACTGCCGGGCAAAATTTCCACCTGCCGGCGCTGGAGCCAGCCGATTCTCCCGGACCGGTCGGTCACTTGCAGCCAGTCGTCGCGATGGTCCAGCACCGCCAGTTCCGCGCCGTCGTGGGCGGTGAATGCGTTTTGCGCCTCTTCAAACGGCCCGCTGCGCGCGGTGGCATCCGGTGCGACGACCACGGCGGTTTGTTTTGAAAAATGGATTGCGGCGTTCACGCCGAGATACGCACATGACAAAACGGTTGCCGCCACCGCGCCCCGGGTAAAACCGCCCAACGCCGTTTTGAGCGACGGCTGGATTTGCCCCGCCACCAGCAGGGCAAACGCAAGCCAGAAGGCGGCCACGGCCAGTTCCGTCCACTCATTCAAAGTAAGCAGGCCGAGCCATCCCGCACTGCGGGACCAGCGGCTTTCGCGGAGCGACGGGCCTTGCACCTGGTTGCGCGCGAAATCCAGATTGGCCCGCACTTCCGCGTCGCGCGGCGTCAATTGCGCCGCGTGGCGATACGCGGCAATCGCGCGGCCCAAATTGCCGGATTTAAATTCCGCGTTGCCGTAATTGAAATAAAGCTCCGGGGAAACCGACTGGGATTGGAGGATTTTTCCGTAGGTGGCGGCGGCATCGGCAAATTTACCCTCGGCGTAAAGCTTGTTTGCGGCGTTGAATTCAGCCGAAATGCCGGCGGCCAGCGCGCTGCCGGTGAAAATCCAAACCGTCATGGCTGCCAGCAAAATGTGAGGGTGCGTTTTCATGCTTTCACGTTTTGCAGTTCGCGGACGGCATTTTCAAATTGCGGAATCACCGCGGCCAGTTCCCCGCTCGTTCGCAGGGGCGCGTAACGCGCCTGGTTGCAGAGTTGAAACAATTCGCGCAGGCCGGCTAGTGTCGGTTCCGGCGCGCCCAGCAAAGCCAGACGCTCGTCAATCACGGCTTCGGTGATGGACGACGCGGGACAATCCAGCCGTTCGCCAAGCTGCTCCTGCAAGAGCCGGAACAGTGCGGCAAAAAACTCGGCCGAATTGTTTTCCGCCGCGAGGCGATGCAAATCGTTCAATCCCTCGCGAACGAGCTGGGCAACGCGCCGTTGCCGCCGCAAACGGGGATTGTTCGCCAGACTGTCCGTGCGCTTGCGCCAAACAAAGGCTGCGAGCCAGGCCAATACAGGCAGGCCTTGCACGGCGAGAAACCCCGGTCGCGTCAACAACGGCGGGCCGGCTTGCGTGAGCGCGCCGGGTTGCTCTTTGATGGGAAGAATATCCAGCTGCGGCGGCGAAGGTTGCGGGCTGGGCGTTTTCGAGGCGGCGATCATCGGGGCGGGTGTCGTGCCGCCGGCATGCACAGCGAGTTGCACCGGCGGCTGCCGGAGCGTCCGGTAGGTTTTTGTGTCCGGATTAAAAAAACTGAATGAAAACGCTGGCAATTCGCGAACGTCCGTGTTTTGCGGAGTGACAATTTGCTCGAAGGTCTTTACGCCTTCAATCCCGAGCGGGTCCGTTGTTTTGAGGTTCTGCGTGGGCGGATAGGTTTTGAAATCACGCCAGGCGGGCTGATCGGGCAACGTGAGCGCATCGAGCGCGCCACGCCCGGAAATTTGGACGCGCACGGTGATGGGATCGCCGACGGCAACATTGGTCGGGCCGGCGGTGACGGTCAGGGTGTAATCACCAATCGCGCCGTTGAAATTCGCCGGCACGTTTTCGGCGGGGAGAGGCAGCGATTCCAGGTTCAATGCTTCCGTGGCGAACGAAACCTGCTTCTCTTCGCCGCCGTTGAAGATGGAGTGGATTCCAAATCTTTCAAAAACCGGGTCGCGCTGGCGATTGGCCGAGACCACCAGCACGGCGTTGGCGGTGAAGGGGCCGACACTCACCGCGCCGGTTTTGACGACCGTCAGGGGGATGGAAAGGGGGACAACGCTGTAAATGTGGTTGCCGAGCTGCGCCCGCTGGACCGATTGCTGCGCCATTTTGCCAATGGTGAAGCCATCCGCCGGCGTGCTGATGAACTGGAAATTGGCGAAATTTTGCACGTCATCCCGCAGATAAATCCGCAAATCCGCAGCGACCACCTCGCCCACATAGACCTCTTTTTTGGGCAGCGTGAGTTTCATGAACGCAATCTCCGAACCGGAATTAACGGCCGACGGCGGCGGCGTGTTCGGCGGGCGAACAGTTAATTTCAACGGCTCCGAACTCAGGCGCTGCCCATTGACCTCGGCGGTGAGTGACGGAATCTCGAACTCACCGGTTTGTTGCGGTGTGAGCGTGAAATTATGTGTGACCGTTGATTTGGTCTGGCCGTTGATGTAACTGAACTGGCTTGACGGGCCAACGTAGGAAATTTGCAGGTTGGGGACATTCGGCGGCAGCGGCACGTCTTTGGGCGAGTCGCCTTCAAACGTCAGCGACAGGGTTGCGCTTTCGCCCAGCGCAATGGTATCGCGGTCGAGTGATGCCGTGAACGTGGCGGCAAGCAGCCGCGTGCCACCCGGGCACAACGCGGCCCAAACCATCCCGCACCAAAATGTATTCCTTAACCAACGTTCCATTTTTACAATACCATACGGAAAATTCACAAAATAGACAGCCGCAGGCGCAAAAATGTTCATGCTTCAAATCGCCTTCAGCAGCGCGGCAATCAAGCCGTCCGTCGTGTGCTCCTTCGCTTCCAGCGCGGGTTCCAATCCCAGGGCGCGGATGGCCTTGCTGGTTTCCGGGCCGATGGACGCCAATTTTGTATGCGGAAATCTTTTCAGCAGCTTCGGCAAATCAAAACGCGCGTGAAAATGTTCCACCGTCGAGCCGCTCGTGAACATCACCCAATCCGCGCCGCTTTCGAGCAGCGCCGCCCCCGCGCCGGCCGGGTCTTCGGTTTCCGCAACGGTTCTGTAGATCGCAATGTCGTCCACGATGGCGCCGAGCTCCTCCAGCGCCTTCGGCAAATCGGGGTTCGCCACCTCGGCGCGCAGCAGACACATCTTCAGGTTCTCGATGGACTGGTATTTTGCAAAGGCCGCGGCGATTTTCTTTGCGGTAAATTCGTCCGGCGTCAGATCCACCTGGAGATGCAGCTCGCGCAGTTTCGCCGCCGTGGCCGGGCCGACCGCCGCGATGCGCGCGCCGCCGATATCGCGCATATCCTGGAACCGCCGGAAAAAGATGTCGAAAAATGCCGTCACCCCGTTCGCGCTCGTGAACACCAGCCAGTCGTAGGCGTTCAATCCCAGCAGCGCATCCACAATGGCGTCGGTCTCCTTCGGTGGCGTGATTTTGATGGTCGGCACCTCCAGCACGTCCGCGCCGAGTTCCGTCAGGCGCTGCGTGAAACCGCCCGCCTGTTCTGAACGCCGCGTCACGACGATGCGCCGGCCAAACAACGGCCGTTGCTCAAACCAATTCAGTTTCCCACGCAATTTCACGACGTCGCCGATGATGGTCAGCACCGGCGGCGACAGTTTTTTTTCAACGGCCATAACGGCGATGGTTGCCAGTGTGCCGGTGACGGTTTGTTGCCGGCCCGTAGTGCCCCAGCGAATCATGGCCACGGGCGTGTCCGGCGACATCCCGTGCGCGATGAGCGATTGGGTCCAGCCGGACAGTTTCTCGGTGCCCATGAGCACGACCTTGGTGCCGGGGATTTTGGCGATTTGGTCATGGCGCAAAGCCGTTTCGGCATCATCGGGGTCTTCGTGGCCGGTGAAGACGGTAAAGCTGGAGCAATGCCCGCGATGGGTGAGCGGAATGCCCGCGTAATTTGGCGCCGCCACGACCGACGAAACGCCGGGTACAACTTCAAAAGGAATTTTCGCCGCCGCGAGCGCCTCGGCTTCCTCTCCGCCGCGTCCGAAAATGTAGGGATCGCCGCCCTTGAGCCGCACAACGCATTTGCCTTCGCGCGCCCGGGCGATGAGCAACGCGGTGATTTCCTCCTGCGGCATGGACATGTTTTTGCCGCGGGCGATGAGTTTGGCGGACGGCGGCACCAGCCGGAGCAGATCGGGATTCACCAGCGCATCGTGGAGCACCACGTCCGCGCGCCGGAGCAATTCCGCGCCGCGCAACGTGAGCAGGCCCGCGTCGCCCGGCCCGGCGCCGACGAGATAAACTGTGCCTTTGGATTTCACGCCCACAGTTTATCCAGCCCGGCGCGTTGGGCAATGAAAGAGGGGGAAAAGAAGCAATCTATCTTCTAATTAGGCGGCAACGTTCTCATTTCTCTTCGCTCTTCTATGGCGAATAACTCGCACCATACAAACCGTTACTATGATAACGAGCAATAACCAAAATACAGAAATAACTCGCAGCCTGAATAACCAGTATGCGTCATAGGCATCCGGCGGCGGTGATGGCGCAATAACCGTCCACGGCTGAAAGAATGCACCATCTGCCAAAATAAGAATAGACGCAATGACAGCGGCAACCAGCGAACGCTTCCACCAGGCAAATGCAACCAAACCACTAACGACCAAAAACACGCCGACGATCATCGTCTCGCCAACTGCCATCGCCACATCATCTAAACCACCGGTTGCTAAAATCACACTCATAAGTTTGCTGCCGCCTAATAACAGTTAATGGACGGCCTGTTCTGCAGCCCATCCTGTCTCATAAAACCGACCTTATTCCGGTCTTGGCGGATTGTCCATCGCGATTTGCCGGTGGAGCATTCGGTGAATGCATCTCGATTATTGAACGAGGTCCGTTGTCGACCATCTCACCAGTTCCGAAGGGACGACCTGAAAATAGCCCGGCGTTTCAACGCCGGGAACAGGTCCACCAGTGTATAAGTTCCAGTGGGACGATTGAAAGGCAAGACCAGATTCAGCCGTCCCTGCGGGACGGAATACCTTTTGGATGACGAACCCGGCATTGAAATGCCGGGCTATTATCAAATGTTCCTTCGGAACAGAGCCAAGTAATTATCTCCAAAAAATTGAGATACGTCCTCTGTCATCTTCGTTTCCCGGACTTTGCGCTTTTAACCCGCGCCGTTGCCGCATATAAATTGCGCGTGTCTCAACCGGGTCAACCCGCCATCAATGCCGCCACGCGCTGTTGCGCGGTCTATGGCTTTCCCATCCGCCATTCCGCGTCGCCCGCGATGCACAACGCCGCGTTCGCCGCGCTCGGCCTGAACTGGCGCTACCTCGCGTTTGAAGTCCGCCCCGACGATTTGCGCGCGGCCATCGCCGGCGCCAAAGCAATGCAGTTCTCCGGCCTCAACCTCACCGTTCCGCACAAGCTGCTGGCGATGCCAATCGTGGATGAACTGGATGAATCGGCCAAAACGTGGGGCGCGGTGAATACGGTGCGATTCGAGGCGCGGGATCCCAGCGGGCAGTGGCAGCCGTTGCACCACTTTTCAGAACCGATTTCCGGCGAAGTCCGGTCTCAGGGTTTCAACACTGATTCCGACGGGGTCGCCCGTGCGTTGCGTGAGGACCTGGCTGTAAAGCTGGAGGGCGCGAAAGTGTTGTTGCTCGGGACCGGCGGTGCGGGTCAGGTGGCGGCTTTGAGGCTGGCGCTGGAAAACGTGTCCGAATTGTTTCTGGTGGAATTCGTCAGCGCCAAGGCCGAGGCGGTGGCGCAGGAAATCCGCAAGCGGCATCCGCGGGTGAAAGTAAAGGTCGGCTTTCCGCCGGGGCCGGTGGATTTGTTGTTGAACGCCACGCCGCTCGGTTTGAAGCCCGGCGATCCGCTGCCCTTGGACGAAAAACAATTTCCCCTGTGCCAGGCGCGCGCGGTCTTTGACATGATTTATAACCCGGCGGAAACACCGTTCCTCAAGGCGGCCAAGGCCGCCGGCTGCCGCACGGCCAACGGCTTGGGAATGTTGCTGCACCAGGGCGCGAAGGCGTTTGAAATCTGGACCGGACAACCCGCGCCGCTCGCCGTGATGCGCCAGGCGCTGGAAGCGGAAGTTTATGGGAAATGACGAATGACTAAATCCGAATGACGAAAGAATTCCCAATGTCTAATTCCAAAGAATTTCCGCAGCCGGGCAGATTTGTTTTGTTATTTGGGCTTCGTGATTATTTAGTCATTAGGTCTTCGTCATTAGTCATTGGCCCGTCAGTGTCGCCGAAAACATCGAGGCATCTCAACTATGGGCAATGACGTGATTTTCAACGCGCACAACTGGTCCCTCCTGCCTTTCCATTTCTGGTCGCTGGTTTTTTTCACGTTTGGCTGCATCGTTGGCAGTTTTTTAAATGTGTGCATCCACCGGCTGCCGCTGGGCATGAGCATCGTCACGCCCCGGTCGCATTGCCCGCATTGCAAGTACTCCATTCCGTGGTGTCTGAACATTCCGTTGGTGACGTGGCTGGCGCTGCGCGGACGCTGCAAGAATTGCGGCGCGCCCATCTCCGTGCGCTATTTCGTGGTGGAACTGCTCACGGGCGCGGCGTTTCTAAGCTGCTGGCTGGCGTTCGGTGATGCCGGTCATCCGTTTCCGTCCCTGCCGGTGGCCCTGGTTTACGCAGTTTTCCTCTCAGGATTGATCGCGGCCACGTTCATTGACTTTGAACATTTCATCATTCCCGACGAAATCACATTTGGCGGCATGGCCGTGGGTTTCGCCGCGTCAATTTTTCTTCCGTCGTTGCAGGGGGCGAACACCTTGGGTGTCGGGATGTGGCGGAGTTTTATCGGCGCGGTCGTGGGCGCGGCAACCATTTACGCGATTCTGCGGCTGGGCAAACTGCTGTTTGGACGGCAGTGGGTGAAATGGCCGAAAGACGCGAAAATTATTTTCACCGAAACTTCCGTGCATCTGCCGGACAAGGAAATCCCCTACGAAGAATTGTTTTATCGCAAGTCAGATGTGATTGTGCTGCAAGCGCGCACGGTTGAACTGGTGGACCGCGGTTACCAGGACGTGCTGGTGCGGCTGTCGCCGTCGGCGCTGGAGATCGGTGAAGAAAAGATGAATCCCGACGATGTGCCGTGCCTGGAGGCCGTGAGCACGGAAATCGTGCTGCCGCGCGAGGCGATGGGCCTGGGCGACGTGAAATTCATGGGTGCGATCGGCGCGTTCATTGGCTGGCAGGGCGTGATGTTTTCGCTGATGCTCAGTTCCATGATTGGCGCGGTGGTCGGGGTGACGCTCATCGCAATGCGCCGGCGCGAATGGTCGTCGCGCATGCCTTACGGGCCTTATATCGCGCTCGCGGCAGCGATCTGGATTTTCGGCGGGAAGAGATTTTTCCACGCACTTTTCGCCATGTGAAAACGGCTCACCGGAACTGCAAATAAACGCGGCTGCCGTCGGATTTCACCCCGCCGGTCTGATTTTCTGCGAGGAAAAGGCGCGAGGCTTCGACCTTGCCCGTTTGCAGAATGTAAGCACGAACGGCTTTGGCGCGGTCGGACGCGAGCGCTTCAAAATCACCATCGGTGACGGGAAAGGTGGCCAGCAACAATGCTTCCATCGGGTCCACTGGTGCAACGGGTTTGGGCTGATTGGAAATGGCGGCGGCTTTGGACAATTTGGGCGCGGTGGCTGACGAACGTTCCATCAACCGGGTCGCGCCTTTTTCAGGTTTGGCCGAAAGCAATTTGATTTGCTCGGCGATGGCCATGAGGTTGGTGTTGGCGGCGATGAAGTCGGCATTGATGACACCCTTGTCCAAGGCTTCGCCGTAAAGTTGCTTCACCCACGCGGCGTGTTGCTCCGGGGTCAGCGTGAGCTGGCCGGGCGTGGTGGCGGCGCGTTCGGATTTGCGGAGCGACGTCCATTGCCGGGTGCGGATTTGTTTGTCCAGGCTGGCGCGGCGCAAACCGTCACGGTCGGCCTCGGGCTCAATGCTGCCGGCGATTTCCAGTTGCAGGCCGGGGCGCTCGTAAAGCCCTTTCGCCAGGGAATCGAGTTTCTTTTCATTGGCAGGCGATAACACCGCGCTGCCCGGCGCGAAGTCCTGGTAACTAAGTTCCTCGCCGCCTCCGCCAAAGACCGCGCCCAGCAGCGAGAAGGGCGACGTGGCGGCTTTTTCAAGGATGTTCATGAGGACGTGCGCGACAGCCTTGCCGACGCGGAATTTCGGGTCGTCGAGGCTGCCTTCGACGGGCACGTCGAGCAGAATCTGGCCGTTACGGTCTTTGAGGATGGCGATGGCCAGGCGCACGGGCAGATGCGTTGCGTCGGGACTTTCCACCTTTTCGCCGAAGGTGAACCGATCAAGTGTGATGACATTCTTCGATTTCAATTTCCGCCCGACCAAATTATACGCCAGGTCCAGGTTCAACTTTCCCTCGGCAATGCGATAGCCGGCGAACTTGCCAGAATACGGGCTGGTGGGCGTCAAATCCACGTCTTTGAAGGTGACTTTCAGATCGTTGGTCGCGGTCTCGCTGAAGGGGTTGATGTGGCCGGCAATGTCAATCGGGCCGACGCCGTCCACGGCGGCATGCAGATTCACATCGGCGTGTTGCGGTTCCGTGGAAGAAATTCCGGCGATTTCGCCGCTGAACTGCTGGATGGCAAGGTGGACATTTGGCGTGAGCGACCGGTCGGTGAAGCTGGCGGCGGCGTTGGAGATGACAATGCTGCCGATGGTGATCGGCGGCAACGGCGAAGCGGGCGTCGCATTGGTCTCGGGCACGGTGGGAGTTTGGGCAACGGTTGCGGCCTTGGTTTCGTTGGTGGTTGCCGGGGCGTTGGTATCCGCCGGGGCAATGCTTCCTGCCGGACGCAGGGCGTTGAGCAGATTGATGGTGTGATTGGTTTCGATGACGAGGGACGCCGTCACGTTGTTCAGGGCGATTTGCTTGATGGCAACGCTGAGGGGATTCAGGTTGGCGTCAATGCCGGAAACGCGGACGGAATCCCATTTCAACAAATCCTCGCCCAGGGCGCCATCCACGGCGCGAAATCCGTCGAGCCACGTGTCGCCCTGGAAGGAAACCTCCGGCAGTTGACCCGCCGGGGTGTGCATTTGAATCCGGCCGTGAAGACCGAACTCGCTGCCGGGAATGTAGAGGTTTAATTTGGGTTCGAGATACGGATCCAACGGGCCAAAATCGAGCCGGTCCAGGTCGAGTTGGATATCGGCGGTCGGTGGCGCAAAGGAAGTCGCCACTTCGGTTTTGATGGAGCCGTTGGTGTTCCAGCGCAGGGATAATTGGACGGTGAGATTGGTGCCGGTGAGATTGGAAATATTTTTGACGCTCACCGTGATATCATTGAGATCCAGCCGGGCCGGACGGGAATTGGCCAGGTCTTCGAGGCTGAAGGCGTAGTTGGTGAACTCCACGTCGTGGACGGTGGCGGTCCAGAGATTGGTGCTGTTGAGGAGCAGGGCGGCGGCGTTGGTGATGGAACCCATCAATGCCGGGATGCCACCCGGCGCATTCGTGGCGGCTTCCGCCGGTTGGGAAGGCATGGCCACAGCCACGGCTGCATTCGTTGACTCAATCCGCTTGCGCAGCAAAAAGAATTTACCGCCGTCGGCGGATACAAGGCCGATTTCCAACTGCCTGGCCACGGCGTCAGCGCTCACACCGGTCACGGCGAAACGGGAAAGCTCGACCATGTTGGTTCCGCTGTCCGGTTCGGCGAGTTTGAAATCGCGCAGCGTGAAACTGCTGTTGGTCACGCCCATGATCCGGTTGGTGGCGCTGAGTTCCAGCCGGTAATTCACGTCAACACCCACAAAGCCATCGCGGATTTCGAAGGGCACCTGGTCCTGGTACAGCGGGGCGTATTTGTTCAACGGGAAATTCTCGAGGGTCAATTCACCCCACGAACGCAACGGGTCGAGATAGAAAAAACCGTTCCAGGAAATTTTTTCACCAGCATCCGTCGTGCCGGTGAACGTGTGGGGATTTTTATTGTCCGGATTGGTTTCGAAATGTTCCAGCGTGAAATTCAACGGGCCGACCAGCCGCTTGAATGGCTGGCGATGCGTCAGGTCAGTCACCGAGATGGTCGCGTTGGTGATGAGCAACCGGCCAATCCACAGGGCGACGGGTTTGGCCGGCGCCTTGGGCGGAGCAGGGGCTGCATTGGTGGAAAGTGCGTTGGTCGGAGAAAATTTCGCGATGAGGTCGGAAAAATTATACGTGCCATCCTGGTTCAATTGCACGCGGGCAAATGGGCCGGTCACTCTGATTTCCTTGAACACCCAGGGATGGCCGAGGAACGACGAAAGCTGGAAATTGACATAAACCTCGTCCCAGGAAACAAACGGCTCGCCGTCCTTGTCCTTGATGAGCAGGCCGCGGATGGCGGTTGAAAACGCGAACGGGTTGAGCTTCACCTTCTGGATGGAAACCTGGCGGTCGAGTTGTTGGGACAACTGTTTGACCACCACGGCACGGATGATGGGCGGCAGGATGAGAAACCCGGCAACGGCGTAGAACAGCAGCAGCCCCACAACCCAGATCAGCAGCTTGCGCCGGCGCGGCGAAAGGGAATCCCAAGCGCGAATTTTTATTTTGTCACCCAAACGGACAAGAATTTGCGCATGATGCCCCGCGCCGTCAACTCATTCGTGCGACGAGACTCAATCAACTGTTTTCGGCGACGAAACAACAAAAGAGAAAGTCCACCAAGACCGGCCAACGCCATCGCGGAAGGTTCAGGAACAGGATTCAATACCAAACCCGCATCGACCGCTCACGCTGATGTGGTGAAGCAACGGTTCGGGAGTCAGGGCGCCCGCAACGGGCGCCAAAACGGACACCATTTTCGGCATATTTATCCCCGTTTCAACGAGCTAAGGTGCCTTGAACCGGAAAAACCAATTTCCGCCGGTTTTGGGGATAAATACGGCATTGGTGCCGGTCGCATAATCAAACCAGATCAGCAGGTTTGAGCTTGATTGAAGTGTCCACACCCCCGATGAGGGGTAATAAATCCAAAAGCCGGTGAAAACAAAATTCGTGTAAATCAATGGGAGTGGCTTGACGATTGTTATTCCCGACGGCAGCGTGTTGGTTATGAACCGGAAAAGGTTTGTGCAAACAAAGGTGGCATAAATGTTGGAATAATTCACAATCGGAACATTCAAGGGAACCCGGTAGGACACCTCGCCGGAGAACGGACTTTCCACGCCCGAAGCCGCATACGTTGTCGCCGCAAAATAGTAGATGGTTCCCTCGACCAGGCCGGAAATGGTTGCATTGGTTGCGTTGCCGGCACAAATCTCATTGGTGTAGCTGCCGCTTGCTCCTCCGTAATAGATGTTGTAACCCGCGATGGTTGGATCCGTGCTTGCGTTCCACGCCAGTGTGACACTCCCGGTTGCGAAGGCTGAAAGCTGCATAACTGCAAACAAGACGCTGAAGAGAAAAGAACCCCAAATGGCACATCTCGACCGAATTACGACTTCCACTTGATACAGCACAGCGGTTCTCCATGCATAAGGCTTGCCAACCAAACAGCAGGGCGCGCATGAAACTTTTGGAAACGCGGAACAAACTTTGAGACAAGGGTAGCTCCTAAATTGATACAGAAACCAATGCCCTGAACGCGGAGGTTTGAAGGCCTGCAATTATTGTTGGCCACCATGCCTCAATAAGCGGCATCTCATCCGGTTCTGGCGAATAATCCTTCAAGACAGGGGTTGTCTTGAAAAATAGCAATGATATTGGCAAGCCGCATCAGCCAACCGTTGTGCCGGCGAAAAATCATCGGAATTGTTCATTCGGCGGCAGAAACCAATGGATCGCTGCTCGTCGATTGATGGGCTGCCCGCTGAGTGAGAAGAACGGGAAAATGGTCATGGCAAGCTGCAGGTAAAAGTACTGACGAAGGGCTCCCCTTCCGAAAATTTTCCCGGGCGGTCATTTTTCCACCCGGACAATAAACCTGACCGTGGTCCCTTTGCCGGGCGCGCTGTCCACCTGGCATGCTCCGCCGATGCCCTCGATGCGTTTGCGCATGTTGGACAAACCATTGCCGCTGGCAATGCGCAGCGGATCCTTGGAGGTTGCGCCCGCGCCCACGCCGGCGGGATCGAAGCCGACGCCGTTATCCTCGATGGCAGCGGAGAAACCGGATTCTGCCAGGGTGAGGGAAACACGCACCTCGGTGGCGGAAGCGTGCTTGACCACATTGTGCAGGGCCTCCTTGAAAGCCAGGAACAGGCTGTGGCGCACCTCGGCGGTGAGGGGCCAGGCGGGCAATTGAATGGGCACCACCAGCCGGCAGCGAATGCCCGCGACGTTCAAAAAATCCTGCGCGAACTTGCCGAGATAGTTCACCAGACTGTCAAGCGTGTCGTGGTGCGGGCTGATGGCCCAGACAATTTCGTCCATGGTCCGCGTAAGCTCCCGGGCCGTAAGATAAACCTTTCCCAGGCGTGTCACGATTTGTTGCGCATCCTCCCCCTCGGCGCGGTTGGACTGGCTGAGCATCATAATCCGCGCCAGGTTGGAGCCGAGATCGTCGTGAATATCCTTGGCGATGCGCGCCCGTTCGTTTTCCAGGACGCGTTGCCGTTCCAAATGCTCCATTTTTTTGTGGAGCCGGCGGCGGGTGACATAGCGTGCCGTGCCGCCCACGGCGGCGATACCAGCCAGCACGGCCGCGCCGGTGAACCACCACGTCTGCCAGAACCGGGGCAGGACTGTGAACGCGAGCGACGCCCCGTTCTCGTTCCAAATGCCGTCATTGTTGCAGGCGGTGACTTGGAACGTGTATTTTCCCGGCTTCAGATAGGTGTAATAAGCGATGCGGCGCGTGCCGACATCCACCCAGTCTGATTCCAGTCCTTCGAGCTGGTATTTGAACCGCACCTTTTCCGGCGCGACGAGGCTGAGGCCGGCGTAGCGAAATTCGAGGCGGTGTTTCCCCGGCGGAATTTGCAGTTGGGCGGCGGGCGGGGACCGGTCCGGTCCGGGCAGAGGCACCATCTGGTCATCCACCATAACCTCTTCGATCAAGACCGGCGGCGGGGACGGATTGATCTTCACGTCGGCGGGATGAATCACCGCCAGTCCCTTGATGGTGGGAAACCAGAGTTGTCCGTCCGGGGTCTGGCAGCCGGATGCCTGAAAACCGCCGGAACATTCCAGCGTGCTCAATCCTTCGGCTTTCCCATAGGCCAGACAATTGACCGCCGGCAATTGGCCGTCGGCACACCGGTTTAATTCCGCTTTGGGAACCCGGAAGATTCCGCCGTAGGAACTGATCCAGAAATTCCCCTGCCCGTCATCGGCGATATGGCAGATGACGTTGTTCGGCAATCCTTCCCGCGTGGAAATGGTTGCGAACCGTCCGTTCTGCAAACGGCACAAGCCGCCGCCAAAGGTCCCCACCCAGAGCGTGCCATCCTTTTCGGCCAACAACGACCACACAAAATCATTGGCCAACCCGTCCGGTCGGCGAAACTGCGTGAGCTTGCCTTCCTTGAGCCGGCCCAAGCCTCCGCCCGACATGCCAAACCAGAGGGTGCCCGTTTCATCCTCCGTGATGGCCCGCACATCGGGCAACACCAATCCATTCTGGCGGGTGAACCAGGTACATTGCCCATCGGCATATCGGGCCAGACCGGATTGGGTTCCCACCCACATTGTCCCCTGCCGGTCCTGGTACAACGCGAGAATCACCGCCGCGGGATCTTCCAAGCCCTTCGGAAATTGGAACTTTCCATCATGGCGGACAAACAAGCCGCCGCCAAAGGTTCCCACCCAGAGTTCATGCTGGTCATCTTCGAGCGCCGACCAGATAAAGGAATTCAACAGTCCGTTCGTCGCCGTAAACGGTTTCGCCTCTCCTTGGTCCACCCGGTACAATCCCGCGCCCTCCGTCCCCACCCAAAGTCCGCCTTCGGCACTCGGCGCGACAGACAGGATGGCCCGTCCCTGCCAGTCATCGAGGGCCTTGACCATTTCCACTTTCCGCCGCCGCAAAACATCCAAACCGCCGCTGCCGGTTCCCACCCACACGTTCCTTTCGCGATCTTCGCACAGGTCAAGCACCCAGTCATGCGACAATCCATTTTGGCGCGTGAAGTGCAGGCTGGTTCCGTCCGGTGACAGTAAAAAAAGTCCCTCATGCAAGGTTCCCGCAAGCAAATCGCCCGATTTTGTTTCCAGCAATGCCGTGACCGAATCCAGGCCCCCCCAGGGAGTCGGTCCCAGATCCACGACGGTTCCCGGGCCGATCAATTTTTTGACCCGTCCGCTGCCCATGAGCCACAGGCCTCCATCCCGGCTCGCACAAGCCCTTTGAACATCGCTGGTGTCCGGTTGTACCTTGGGCACCCACGGCACCAGCTGGCCCTTTCTCAGCGTTCCGAGCAAACGGCCTCGCACCACCCACAATTCTCCGTTCTTGTCTTTGGCGAACGACGGCACACTTCCCTCAAATCCAGCATTCGGGGCGACCGTTTTTTCGCCCGCCATGGAAAGCAACGCCCCTTCCTTGTTGACCATCCAGAGGACCCCGTCGGCATCGGTTCCCATGGCCCAAATCACCCCGCCCGGCCAGTTGTTGCCCAGATTGACCGCGGTGAATTTGCCGTTCCGCAATTGCGTGAGGCTGCCGGTTTCATGGCCGATCCAAAGGGCGCCGTCCACGTCTTCCAACAAACTCGTGATCCGGCTGTCCCCGAATTCCGGCGTGTTGTGGGTGTCAAAAACTTTGAACCGCACGCCGTCAAACCGCACCAGCCCGTTATACGTGCCCAGCCACAGGTAACCGTCCCGGGTTTGCACCACGGAAGTGACCGAGTCCTGGGGCAGTCCCTGCTCCGTCTGCCACACGTCAATCGAGTAATCCGCCACGGACGAATTGGTTGCCCCCCAAAGATGAAAGCCGCACAGCAATACCCAGAAGATTCCCGTGACGGTGGAAATGCCCGTTTGCCGGTGCGCACCAGTTGAGGATTTGAATCGCCGTGGCACAGGACTCAGGGTATGACTGTTTATGGCGCGGAGCAACATTTAGGGATGCGTTTCCGGACCCGGTGGCAAAATCAATCGCCACTGGACACGGAATGAAAATAGAATTTAAAATGCCGCGAGGCACGCAGGGTTTGAACCCGGACTCCGAAGTTGAATTTCTGCGCTGGCGGAGGGCGGCCATACCGGTTGCAGCCCGGTGGGATGGGCGGGCGGCTGGGAAATGGTCCGTGGCTCCGATGAAACCAGTTGCTGCGCGGGGATGGGCGCACTCCGGCCCGGCCACAGTTGTCATCTAAAAAGATGACAGCCCCTTTTGTAAAATCGGAGGTATAAGAAAAGATGGCATGAGCATAGGTGTTTCGATCATTGAAGATGACGGGCCGGCGCGGGAGATCCTTACGGACTGGATCCGGCATGCGCACGGATTCAATTGCGTGAGCCAGTATGGGAGCGCCGAGAGCGCGCTGATGAAGTTGCAGGCGGAAAAGCCGAGCGTGGTGTTGATGGACATCAATCTGCCGGGCATGAGCGGGATTGAATGTGTGCGCCAGTTGAAGCCGCAACTCCCGGACACCCAATTTGTAATGCTGACCGTTTACGAGGACACCGACCACATCTTCGATGCCCTGGCCGTCGGTGCGAGCGGTTATCTCCTGAAGCAAACACCCCGCGCTGAATTGCTCACGGCCCTTAAAGAAGTCCATGCGGGGGGATCGCCCATGACCAGCAACATCGCCCGCAAGGTTGTGCAGTCATTTCTCCGCCCTGCGCCCCAGGTGGCTGAATCCGTGATTCTTTCCCCGCGCGAACGGGAAGTGCTGGAATTGCTGGCGTGTGGCTATTTATACAAGGAAATCGCCGACAATCTCGGCATCAGCGTGGCCACTGTGGTCACTTACATCCGGCGCATTTACGAAAAGATGCATGTGCGCTCCCGGGCTCAAGCCGTGGCCAAGTATGGACATTTCGCGCCGCGCGATGAACACGGGCTAAACCCGGCTTCCAAGTAAGGAGCCGGTTCCAGTCCGCTGTTTCCCTGCCGTGATGAGCCGGAGGGGGGCGCGTTATTTCCCGGGTGTCAACAGCGGTTCGAGCACACGGGCAAAAATATCGGCCTGGCGCATGAAACCGAGGTCGCTCGGGTGCGAACCGTCCACGCTGCCCTCGCCATCGTCGCCAAACAAATGCTCGCCCGGAATGTAGCATAGGTTTTTGACGCCGGACTTTTTCAATCGCTCGTAAGCGGCCTGCAACTCGGCGCGGTCCTTGAGGTGGTAATATTCCATCCGTCCCGCGATCAAAAAAGAATCCTGCATGGTGCGGTCTTCCACGAGCACGATGGGCGTGTCCGGATGCGCCGCGCGGAGTTTGCGGACACAAGGCTCAACGCGCTCCTTGATTTCATCCGCCACCATGTTGGGCAGGCAATCGAGGACGTAAACGGACGGGTCGAGTTCGGCGAGCAGGTCGGCCATTTCGGGCTCCATTTTGCCATTGCCGGAAAATCCGAGATTGATGGTCGGCCAGTTGAACCGCCGTCCCAATATCGCGTTATGCACCATCCCGGGCCGCGACGCGGAAAGTCCCTGCAGTATGGAAGTGCCATAAAAAACCATCGGCTTGCGGGTGCCCGGCCCCCACGAGCCGGCTTTTTCGATGACGGCGTTGGTGGGAAATCCGAGTTCGACAAATTTTGTGCCGTTGTAGAGCGGCAGGTAAAGCAGGTATTCGCGTTTGCCGGGCACCAGATTATCCACCAGGGTCACTTTGTTGGTCTGCGCGGTGGGCTGGCCGACGGCGAGCCAGTGCCAGCCCTTTTCCGTTTTCACGTACAAATCCAGCCCGCTTTTGCCAATGGCCGTCATGTTGGGCAGGTAAAGCCAGGACTCGGTCAAGGCCCAGCGCGCGCGGAGGGTCGTGGCATCGGTGACGAAGCGGACGCACATGCCGGCGGAGTTGCGGCTCAACTCCCAGACGGGTTGGCGCACCAAACCCTCAGCCCGGGCCGGCAGCCGGTCATAAAAGGCCTTGGTGTCGTTCCAGCCGCGGCCTTCGACATGGAATTGACGGATGTCAAACCAAAGGTTGGAACCTTCGGAACGGGAGGGCGTCAGGGCGGAATTCAAAATCTCTCCTGTCCCCGCCGAAACGGTGGAAGTAAAAAACGGCAGGCCGAACATAAATGTAAATATCAGGGCGACCCCATGGCCGCAAAATTTCAATATCAGGCGCATAGACGATGGTTGAATGCCAACGGGCTTTTATAAAACCGGAAAGAACAAACAACGCGAGACATTATGATGTCGCCTTTTTAGGTGACATGACCAGCCGGCCAACCGCCATTAACTTTAACCATGTTATACACTAATAATCACTGGCGCCGGTTGCCGGCGGGACGCGGCGCAATTTTATGCTGCAACGGTGAGCGAGCGGTTTGCAACCGGCAAAAAGCGAATCCATGAAGGCGAGTTTGAAAACCCAGGCAACATTCGGGAAGCTCCCGCCTTCCATTTTGGCTGCCCGTCGCGCGGCGTTTACCCTGATTGAATTGCTGGTGGTCATTGCGATTATTGCCATATTGGCGGCACTGTTGCTTCCTGCGCTGGCCGCCGCAAAAAACAAGGCCATGAGAGGACAATGCACCTCCCAAATGAAACAGCTTGGGTTGGGATTCAGTCTGTTCAACAGCGATCACGAGGACAGGTTTCCGCCCGCCTCCTGCAGCTTGAACTCTCTCATCCAGCTGACCTGGGACGATTACCTCAACCAATATATCGGAGGCACAGATTCTGACAGCGATTTATTGAAAGGCTCCACCGCCCCCGACAAAGTGCCGCCCGTCTTGCGCTGTCCCGCCGACCGCGTACCAACCACGATCTCTTATGGGGTTGATTCACAACGGAGATCATACGCCGTGAATTGGGCTGGTCCGGGCTGGGGTCTGGCCTCGCTTACGGCGCCGTTGCCACCGCCGGTTTACGGCATTGGAATTTACTACCATAACTTTGGCGCGGTCCCGCCTTGGGACCCGCCCGGCTACAAAACCGATGTTATCAGGGACCCCACCGGAACCATTCTGGTGGTGGAACTGCCCAACGCCAGAAACATTGCCGGCAATGATTGGCCTTCGTTTTGCGCCGGTCCGGGTCCCAATACCGCCTATTCCGGCATCACTCCCGACTGCCTCCAAACCGGCAATGCCAATGCAACCATGGTTTATGGATCCGTCAGTTACGGACTTCACAGCGGACGCTTCAATTATCTCTTTCACGATGGCCATGTGGAACCTCTCAAAATTGAGCAGACGATCGGCAGCGGAACCACAAACGCCCCCAAAGGAATGTGGACCATGGCGTCGGGAGACTGATCGGCCTGGCTTAATTTATAACCAGCAAACCGCCCAGTTGCCGCCGTTGTCATCTGTTTATGTGACATGCAACCGTATTCAAACGTGCTAGTCTTTTGCCCCGCTGGAATCACATTGAACACGGGTGGCCTTTGGGACCGCGTCAGATTTGTCGGGTGGCGAAACGTGAAGCCTGTGAGGCGGGAAGTGCAGCGTTGGATGCCTTCAACCGTGAACGATGTGACCAGGCAGTTGTCCCCAATTTTGGTGACATGCAGTTCTTTGAGCGAATGCTATGCTTATACGAACGAGAAAGCTGTTTTATGAGAGTTCAGTCCTCTGTCCGCACCAGGGTGTGGGGAAAAGCAATGGCGAGGTATTCGCAGCGGAGAGGGACTAAGTTTTCCTGAGATGCTAAACCCGGATTAATCCTCAAACCAAAACCAAATATGAAACTAAAAACCAAACTGCAGAATTGGATCCCTACAGGCGTTCTCGCC
>Ga0265323_10000413_pt1 | contig 24521 bp, 17 predicted proteins | sample 41225metaG_FD_193580 | JGI IMG/M metagenome (GOLD analysis project Ga0265323, IMG submission 193580) | Rhizosphere microbial communities from Carex aquatilis grown in University of Washington, Seatle, WA, United States - 4-12-25 metaG | ecosystem: Host-associated > Plants > Roots > Rhizosphere...
CGTTTGCGGGCCTGCCGTTCGAGAAGGGCGTGGAACTGGCCGACGCGCTCAAGCCGCTCGTGCCGGCGGGTGTTTCAATGGCCGACATGGCGCTGCGGTGGTGTCTCGATTTTGACGCTGTCAGCGTACTCATCCCTGGCGCAAAGAGCCCGGAGCAGGCCCGCGCCAACGCCCGGGCGTCCGCACTGCCGCCACTGTCGCGCGAATTACACGCCAAGCTCGCCGATTTCTACCAACGCGAGGTGCACGCGCACATTCGCGGGCCGTACTGAACCAGCCAGGCCGCCGGGTGAGGCGAGACGGAGACCTCAGGCCACAGCCGCCGCGGCGGGTGCCCGGGCCGCGGTCGCCCGTGTCAGGCGCACTCCCAACAGCACCGCGGCGCAGGCGAGCCCCGCGGCGAGTCCGATCCAGATACCGAGGGCGCCCAGGCCCACCTTGAAGCCGAGCAGGTAGCCGGTCGGGAGAGACACGAGCCAGTAGGCGAAGAAGGTGATGAGCGTCGGGATCCGCACGTCGGTCAGTCCGCGGAGCGCGCCGGCGCCCACCACCTGGCCGCCGTCGAAGATCTGGAAGACCGCGGCCACGAGCAGCAGGCGCGCCGCGAGGGCCACGACGGCGGGATCGGCGGTGAATCCGCGGGCGATCGCGCCTCCGGCGAGGGCGAACAGCAGCGCGAACGCGGCCATCATCGCCGTGCTCAAGCCGAGGGCGCCGAAGCCGATCGGCCGCAGCGCCTGGCGCCGGCCCTGGCCGACGGCCTGACTGAGGCGGATGCTGGCGGCCATCGACAGCCCGAGCGGAAACATGAAGGTGAAGGCGGCGCAGCTGAGGGCGATCTGATGGGCGGCAAGCGGCACGGTGCCCAGCCAGCCCATCATCAACGCCGCCGCCGAGAAAGCGCCGGCCTCGAACAGCAGCTGGCCCGCGGCCGGCACCCCGATCCGCAGCATTTCGCGCAAATGGACGCGCGACAGTGCCACCAGGCGGCCGGGCCGGGGCAGCAGCGGGCGCAGGTCGGGCTGGCGCCGGAGCCATCCCCACAACAGCACGACGCTGAGCAACCGCGCCGTCAGGGTGGCGCAGCCGGACCCCGTCAGGCCGAGCGCCGGCGCGCCGAGGTGACCGAAGATCAACACCCAGTTGAGCAGGGCATTGACGCACACGCTCAGGAACAGGATGCCCATCGGTTGCCACGGCCGCCCCAGCGCCTCGCTGAACTGGCGCAGCACCTGGAACACGAAGGTCGGAACGAGCGACACGCCGATGATCACAAAGAACGGATTGACCGCCGCCACCACCTCGGCCGGCTGACCGAAGCGATGCAGTTTCGTGGCCAGCGCCGCGGTCAAGGCGGCTTCCGTGACGCCGATGGCGAGCGCGGCGGCGAGTCCATGCCGCAGCCACACGCCGCATTCGGCCGGCTGGGCGGCGCCGTGGGAGCGCGCGACCAGCACCGGCACCGGCATGAGCAACCCCATGCCCACGATGAAAAACAGGACGAACACGCCGCCGGCAAAGGCCGAGGCCGCAAGCGGCACGCGGCCCACATGCCCGACCATCGCGCTGTCCGTGAGGCCCATCAAAACCTGGCTCACCTGTCCGGCGGTGATGGGCAGGGCCAGCGCGAGCGTCGGACGCAGTTCGGCGAGCGAATTTCGGAAGACGGACATGAACGGAGGTGGCGGGTGACTAGCGCAGGGCTCTGGCCCGCGCAACAACGACCATCACCGGGGATCGTGACCCGCCTGGGGTGTTGGAAAGAGGGTGTATTGCCCGGTCACATTCCGCGTTGGCGCCGGCACCTCGCCACTGTCGCCTGAATGCAAAACCGCCGCAGCGTGTCAGGGTATGACGGATTCTATCCGGCTGCGGGAGCGGCAGAGACCGCGATCTGACGGCTCATCGCGTCTCGCGGACCTGGATAGTGTATCTGCGGGCCAGGTTGTTCGCCGAGGTGAACTTGACCGCCTCGGTGTAATTTTCCGCCAGGGTCAGGCTCTGCACCGACGTGATATCGCCCGTGGAGACGCCCTGCTCGTCCTTGAACACGCAGTTGATCTGAACCTGAAGGCGTTGCTTCTCGCGATTCTTCACGTTGGCCACGACTTCAAGGCGGCCGTCGGGCAGGATGCGCTCCTGCAGTCCGGTGCAGGTGACGGATCCCTGGGCCGCCTGGTCGAGCAGCACGAATTTGTCCGTGCTTTCGATGGTGTACTGGGTGGTGTCGAGAGGCTCGTTGGGTCCCAGGGAGTTCTGGCAGCCGGCGAGGAAAGCAGCAGCCAGCGCAAGGGGGAAGAGCAGTTGCCATTGGTGTTTCATAGGTCGCTGGGAGGTCGGTCGGGGTTTGCTATTGCAGCAGCTGGCTCAGGTCCACCATGGGGTTAGTGTCTTGAACGGCGGCGGTGATTGTTACTTTTCGGCGAGTGAGGGCAACATCCGTCCACGGGGAAAAATCGCGGCGGGATGGATTCCGGGGCGTCTGGTGCGACGGACGTGACGGTCCAGCGCAAACGAAGCCGGCCCGGCGAAGGCAGGAGGCATGCGTTCATGGCTCTTAGTGTCGGTCCCAAGGAAGACATGAGGCCCCTCACAAGGTTTCATCCAACTCTCCCGGCGTGCCCGGCCCAATGAGCCGGATCCCGTCAGGCGCATTTATTTCGCCACAACCTCGCTGCCGCCAGCCACTACCGCGGCGGGTTGCCCCCGGCGTCGGCGCAGCCACCCCGTGAAATGTTCCATGTAAATGTAGATGGCCGGCGTGATGTAGAGCGTCAGCATCTGCGAGACCACCAGACCGCCGATCACCGCCAGCCCGAGCGGACGGCGCGACTCGGCGCCGGCGCCGAGTCCCAAGGCGATGGGGAAGGCGCTGGCCATCGCCGCAAACGAGGTCATCATGATCGGCCGGAAGCGCACCAGGCAGGCTTCGAAGATCGCCTTCTCCGCCGACGTTTCGCCCTGCGCGCGCGCGGCGAGGGCGAAGTCGATCATCATGATGGCGTTCTTCTTGACGATGCCGACGAGCATGATGATGCCCACGTAGCCCATGATGTTGAGTTCCTGCCGGAACGCCCAGAGGGTGAACAGCGCGCCGAAGCTCGCGGCCGGCAGACCCGAAAGAATGGTGAGCGGATGGATGAAATCCTCGTAGAGGATGCCGAGCACGATGTAGATCACGAGCACCGCCATCACGAGCAGGAGACCAAAACCCCGCGTGGATGATGCGAACGCCTGGGCCGCGCCGACAAAGCTGTAGCTGATCGAGGGCGGCAGGTCGCGGCGCGCGATTTCGTTGATGGCCGCGGTCGCTTCGCTGAGCGCCACGCCGGGCCGAAGGTTGAAGGAGAGCGTGACCGCCGGCACCTGGCCGAGGTGGTTGACGGAGAGCGGACCCACGTCGGGCCGCAGCGCCGCCACCGTGTCGAGGGGCACGAGCCGGCCGTTGCGCGCGGTCAGGTAGATGAGGGACAGCGCCGACGCATCGCGCTGGTATTGCGGCGCCACCTCCATGATCACATAATACTGGTTGGTGGGCGTGTAGATGGTTGAGACCTGGCGCGTGCCGAACGCGCTGTAGAGGGCATCCTCGATCTGCTGGGGCGTGATGCCGAGCGTGGCCGCCCGGTCGCGCTGGATGTCCACCCGCACCTGGGGACTCGTGATCTGGAGATCGGTGTTCACGTCTACGAGCTGCGGCAGCGCATGGAATCTCGCCTCCACGTCGCGGGCCACGCGGTAGAGCTCGGCGAGATCCGAGCCGAACAGCGAAAACTGGTACAGGGCCTTCGTCATCTGGCCGCCGATGCGGATGGTTGGCGGTTGCTGCGGGTACACCTGCAGGCCGGGAATGACGGCCAGTTCCTGGCGGAGTTGCTGCACCACCTGGGGTGCCGGCGCCCGCTCGCTGCGGGGCTTTAGGCGCACGATCATGCGGCCATAGTTGAGCGTGGTGCTGCCGCCGCCGGCGCCGATGGACGACATGAAGGCGTCAACCGCGGGATTCTTCGCCAGGATGGCCGCGGCCGCCTGCTGGTGCCGCACCATCTCATCAAAGGAGATGTCCTGGGAGGCCTCGGTATATACACTGATGAGCCCCGTGTCGTCGGTGGGGATGAAACCCTGCGGCAGGAGCCGCGCCACGACCACCGTCAGGATCACCATGAGCCCGGCCACGCCCACCGTGGCCAGGCGGTGGCGCAGGGCCCAGCGCAGTGAGCGTTCATAGGCCGACCGCATGGCGTCAAACGCGCGTTCCGAGAGCTGGAACAGCCGCCCGTGCAGCTCGGCGCCGTCGGCCCCCCGGTGCGGATGCAGAAAGCGGCTGCACAGCATCGGCGTGAGCGTGAGCGACACGAGGCCCGACACGAGGATGGCCGCGGTGATCGTCACCGCAAACTCGTGCAGCAGCCGGCCGAGAATGCCGCCCATGAACAGCACCGGGAGGAACACGGCGACAAGCGACAGGGTCATCGACAGGATCGTGAAGCCGATCTCACCCGAGCCCTTGAACGCCGCCTCCCGGACCGGCAGCCCCCGCTCGATGTGCCGCACGATGTTTTCGAGCATGACGATGGCGTCATCCACCACGAAGCCGACCGAAAGCGTGAGCGCGAGCAGCGAAAGGTTGTCGAGCGTGTAGCCGCAGAAGAACATCACCACAAAGGTGCCGAGCAGCGCCATGGGAATGGCGACGCCGGGGATGACCGTCGCCGGCACGGTGCGCAGGAAGAGAAAGATCACCATCACCACGAGCGCGATGGCCAGGAGCAGCGTCAGCCGCACGTCGGCGACCGATTCGCGCACGGCCGCCGACTGGTCGCGCAGCACGTCGAGGTACACCGACTCGGGCAGTTGTTTCTGAAAGGTGGGGAGGAGCGCCCGCACCCGGTCCACCACCTCGACGGTGTTGGTGCCGGGCTGCTTCTGGATGGCGAGCACGATGGCCCGGGCCCCCCGGTCGCCCTGGTAGTACCAGCTCGCCACCCGCCGGTCCTGCACACTGTCGATCACCTCCGCCAGTTCGCCCATCCGCACGGGCGCCCCGTTGCGATAGGCCACGACAATCTTGCCGAATTCGTTCACATCGGCCAGCTGGCCGTTGGCCACCACCGTCACGGCCTGGTGCGGCCCGTCCAGCTGGCCGGTTGGCAGGTTGACATTGTGCGCGGCGAGCGCCGCCTGCACCTCGCTGAACGCGATGCCGCGGCTGGCCAGCAGGTGCGGATCGAGCCGCACGCGCAGGGCGTATTTTTGCGCGCCGAAAACCTGCACCTGCGACACGCCGTCCACCATGGAGATGCGCTGCGAAAGCATCGTCTCCGCGTATTCGTCCACGGCCGGCAGCGGCAGGGTGGGCGAACTCAACGTGAGGAAAAGCACGGGCTGGTCGGCCGGGTTCGTCTTGCGGAAGGAGGGCGGCGCCGGCATCTCGTTTGGCAGGCGGCGCTGCACGGCGGAAATGGCCGACTGCACGTCCTGCGCCGCCGCGTCGATGTTGCGATCGAGGGTGAACTGCAGGGTGATCTGCGTGCTGCCCAGCGTGCTGCTCGAGGTCATCGAATCGATGCCTGCGATCGTCGAGAACTGCTGCTCCAGCGGCGTGGCGACAGCGGAGGCCATCGTCTCCGGCGTGGCGCCGGGCAGGCTCGCGCCGACCACGATGGTCGGGAAATCGACGTTGGGCAGGTCGCTCACCGGCAGCAGCCGGTAGGCCATTGCGCCAAACACGCACAGCGCCGCGCTCAGCAGCGTGGTCATGACCGGCCGGCGGATGCAAAGCTCGGGAAGGTTCATCGCCGGCGAGGTCAGGAGCCCGCTTTGGGTGGGTCCGCCTCCGTGGTGGCGGCCGCGCCATCACCCGGCGCCGCCAGCCGCCGGGGTTCGACCCGCGCGCCGGGCACGAGGCGCAGCTGGCCGTCGGTCACCACGATTTCATCCGCCTGTACGCCGGAATGGATCACGGTGAGACCGTCGGCCGAGCGGCCGATCTGCACCTCGCGCAGATCGACGGTGTGGTCCGGTTTCATGACAAAGATCTGGCTGCCGTGCTGGCCCGTCTGCACGGCGGCGGCCGGCACGAGCACGGCGTTGGCCTCCTCGCCCAGCCGCGTGGCGATATCGACAAACTGGCCGGGCCAGAGGGCGCGGTCGGCGTTGGCGAAGACGGCCTTGAGCAGAATCGTGCCGGTGGTGGAATCCACGGCGTTGTCGATGAAATCGAGCCGGCCTTCCGCCGGTGTGCCGACGCCGTCATGCGGACTCGCCGTGACCGGGACCACGCCCGCCGCCAGCGCGGCCCGCAGGCTCGCGAGCGACGCCTCGGGCACGGCATAGGCCACCGCAATGGGCGAGAGCTGGTTGATGGTGACAAGGGTGAAGCCGGCATCGTTGGCCTTGACCAGTGCGCCCTCGTGCAGGTTGAGCTGGCCGGTGCGGCCGGCGATGGGGGCGTGGATCTCCGTATATCCGAGCAGCAGCTCGGCATTCGCCACGGCGGCCTCCTTGGCCTGCACCTGCGCCTTTGTGGTTTCCACGTCGGTGAGCAGCTGCGAAAGCTGCTCCTTGGAGATGGCCTGCTGCTGGTCGAGCTGCTGGTAGCGCACAGCCTCGACGCCGGCATGTTCGGCCTGGGCGCGGGCGTTGGCGAGATCGGCGCGCGCGCTGTTCAGGTTGTTTTCAAAGGGCCGGCGGTCGAGCGTGATGAGCAGATCGCCCGCCTGCACCTCGTCGCCCTCGCGAAAATGAATCCGGGCAATCACGCCGTCCACCTGCGACTTGACCGCCACCGTCCGCAGGGTCTGCACGGCGCCGATGGCGCTTTGCGTGATGGGCAGCGTCTGGCGCTTGGCGCGCCCGATCTGCACCGGCACGGCGGGTCCGCCTGGGGCGGAGGTCCGGGTGCGGCCGCACCCGGCGGCGAGCAGTGCGGCCGCCAGTGCGATCAGAACCGCGGCGCGCCTGGCGCCGGGTCGGTGAGTGGACGGGGTGGATTTCCTGGTGGATGGCATGATCGGGAAGCCGGATCCCGGTCCGGACACGGGTGGCGAGGGGGGTGCGTCTGATGTTCGGCAGGTCATCGATCAGCGCCTCGCGGTGTTCCGGGGGAATGCGGCGGAATATTCATCGCACAATGTTACCGTAAGGCGTTTCAACCGCGCCAGCGTATTCCGCACCGACGGCTGCAGGCAGCCCCCGGTCCCGGTTTGTGGGGAGTGACGGTGGAAGTCATGGAAGAAGAAACAAGGGGGGCTGCCGGTCTGGCAAGTGACGCTCCGGCGGCGCCGCCGGTTTCCGCGCGGCCGGGCTTGCCCGCGCCGCCGCGATGCGCCTGACTTTGGCCATGCCCTCCTGCGTGCTCGCCCTCGACCAGGGCACGACGTCGTCGCGCGCCATCGTCTTCGACCGGCGCGGCCGGGCCCGGGCAATTGTCCAGCAGGAGTTTCCGCAGTATTATCCGCGGCCCGGCTGGGTTGAACACCGCCCCGCCGACCTGTGGGAAAGCACCCGCCGTGTGGCGCTGGCCGCCGTGGCCGAGGCCAACCTCACCGGCGCCGACCTCGCCGCCATCGGCGTCACCAACCAGCGCGAAACCACGCTGCTCTGGGAGCGCCGCACCGGCCGGCCCGTTGCGCCGGCCATCGTGTGGCAGGACCGCCGCACCGCCGACGCCTGCCGCCGGCTCCGTTCCCGCGGACTGGAGCCGCTCTTCCGCCGCCGGACCGGCTTGCTGCTCGATCCTTATTTCAGCGGCACGAAACTTGCCTGGCTGCTCGACCGGTTGCCGGGTATGCGGCGGCGCGCGGAGCGCGGCGAGCTGGCCTTCGGCACGGTCGATACCTGGCTCCTCTGGCAGCTCACCGGCGGCCGCGTGCATGCCACCGACGTTTCCAACGCCTCGCGCACCCTGCTGCTCAACCTCCGCACCGGCGGCTGGGACGACGAGTTGCTCCGCGTCCTGCGGATTCCGCGCGAGGTCCTGCCGGAGGTGCGCGCGAGCAGCGAGGTCTACGGCGAGGTCACCACGCTGCCCGCGTTGCGCGGCGTGCCCATCGCCGGCGTGGCGGGCGACCAGCAGGCCGCGCTGTTCGGCCAGGCCTGCTTCCGCCCCGGCATGGCCAAGAACACCTATGGCACGGGCTGCTTCCTGCTGCTGCACACCGGCGGGCGGCCGGTCGCGTCGCGCCACCAGCTGCTCACAACCATCGCCTGGAAGCTCGACGGCCGCCTGGAGTACGCCCTCGAGGGCAGCGTCTTCATCGGCGGCGCAGCCGTGCAATGGCTGCGCGACGGTCTCGGGCTCATCGCCCGCTCCGCCGACGTCGAGGCGCTCGCCGCCCGCGTGCCGGACAGCGGCGGCGTTTACTTCGTGCCGGCCTTCACCGGGCTCGGCGCGCCGCACTGGGATTCCGCCGCCCGCGGCGCCATCATCGGCCTCACACGCGGCAGCACCGCCGCGCATCTCGCCCGCGCCGCGCTCGACAGCATCGCCTTCCAGACGGCCGACCTCCTTGCCGCGATGGAGACCGACGCCAGGCTCCGGCTCCGCGAACTCCGCGTCGACGGCGGCGCGACGGTAAACAACAGCCTCATGCAGTTCCAGGCCGACCTGCTGCGCGTCCCGGTGGTGCGCCCGCGCACGACGGAAACGACCGCGCTCGGCGCTGCCTACCTCGCGGGTCTGGCGGTCGGGTTCTGGAAGGACCGCGACGAGATCGCCGCGCTGTGGCGGGCGGAGCGCACCTTTAGGTTCCGCGCTTCCGCCGGCGCGATGAAACGCCTCCAGACCGATTGGCGCCGGGCCGTGCAGCGCACAAAAGCCTGGGCGCAGTAGACTCTCACGAAGCAGGCATCAGTTGCCCCCTGGCCCGCGGAACACACCTCCCGGCCTGAAGGCCGCGGACCGGGGCAGTCTGTCTAGGGTGATTTCCTCTGCCGGTGGCGCCGATCCTCTATTGCCACACTTGCGAAAAATCGCAGCATGACGACCGGCTTACCAGCTTCCCCCATGAAACCACGCCTGCATGTTCGCGCCGTGACCGGCGCCCTGGTGTCTGTTTTCCTCGTGCTGACTGCCGCCCTCCAGGCAGCCGACGCCGACCTCGCGGCCGTGCGCGTTAAGGCGGAGAAGGGCAACGCAGTCGCCCAGTACAACCTCGGCCTCCTTTATGCCGAGGGCCGGGCGGTCCCGAAGGATCCCATCGAAGCTTATGTCTGGCTCAGCCTCGCGGCCGAGAACGGCACCACCGGCAAGGCGCTCGGCGTGCTCACGGGTGAGATGACCGCCGGCCAGCTTCAGGCCGCAAAGATCCGGCTGAGCGAGCGGCGCACCGCCACCCCCACTGTCATTTCCTTGCGCCCGTCCGCGCCGGCGCGCGTCGCCACGGCCGTTCCGCCGTCCGCGGCGCCTTCCGTCGCCCCCGCCAGTCCGCCGCCGGAGGCCGCCCCCGCCGCGAGTGAAACCCCGCCCGTGACCGCGGCGGCTTCCGCGCCGGCCGAGGATCGTATCACGGCGCTGGAAAAAGAACTCGCCACCCTCAACGCGGACAAAACGAAACTCAGCGAGGAGGTTGCGTCCGCCTGGAAGGAGGCGGACAGCGCGAAAGCCGCGGCCACGGCCGCCGAACAGCACGCCACGCAGGCCGAGGCCGCCTTCAGCCAGCGCGCGAAGGACATCATTGTGCTCCAGACCGAACGCGGCCAGCTCCGCCAGCAACTCGCCGCGGCGCCGAGCGCCGCCGTCGTCGGCGCGCTGCAGCAGGATCGCGACAAGCTGGGCGGCCGGCTCGCCACGGCCAACGCCGACATGCAGTCGCTGCACGAGCGCCTGGCCCGGATCGAGGCCGAGAACGAAAAACTCTCGCAAGCCGCGGCGGCTGCGCAGCCGACCGTCGCCGAACTGGCCGCCCAAGTGCGGAAGCTGACCGATGAAAAAGCCGTGCTGGCGCAGGCCGGGGCAAAACTCGAGGAGCAGGCCCGCGCCGCCGCGCAGACCGCAGCCGGCGCCGCCGATCTCCAGCAGGATCGTGATAAGCTGGCCGGCCGGCTCGCCACGGCCAACGCCGACATGCAATCGCTGCACGAGCGCCTGGCCCGGATCGAGGCCGAGAACGAAAAACTTCGGCAGGCCGCCGGCACCGCGCCGAGTGCGGCCGCCATGGCTGACCTCCACCGCGAGCGCGACGAGCAGGCCAAGGCACTCGCCGCCGCCCAGGCCGGCGCAGCTGAATTAACCATTCAGCTCGACGCGATCCGCAAGGATCTGACTTCGTCCCAGAGCGCCAACACTGATCTCACTGTCCAGGTGAAGGCACTGACCGGGGATAAAGCGGCCCTGGCCGAGGCCCGGCAGCAACAACAGTTGCGCGAGGCCGAGCTGGCCAAGAAGGGCCGCCAGGTCGTCGAACTGGAGAAGGAGCGCGACCAGCTCCGCACCCGGCTCGCGTCAGCGGATGAAACCAACTCTGCTGCCGCGCAACAGGCCAACGAGGTCGCCCGTCTGAAGACCACCCTAACCGCCGCCGCGCAGCACACCACGCAGGTCGAGGCCGCCCTCGACCAGCGCGGTAAGGACCTCACCGCCGTGCAGGCTGAGCTGGAAAAAACCCGCCGCACGGTCGGCGAACTCACCGCCGCCCAATCCGCCGCCGCGCAGGCCGCCACGACCGCCGGGCAGGACCGACGCGAACGTGACAACCTGCGCCAGCAACTTGAATCCACCCGCCAGGAGCTCGCCGCGGTGAAAGATGCAGGGAAAAAGATGGACGCGGCGCTCGCGCAGGCCGGAGAGCACCGGCAGACCGCGGAGGCGAAAGCGGCCGAACAGTCCGCCCAACTCGCCGCGCTTGTCACCGAACGCGATCAGCTCCGTCAGCAACTGGCCTCGGCCGCCGGCGCCACGAAGACCGACGCCTCCCGCCTGCAGGATCAGGTGGCCACCTTGACCCGGCAGTTGGAATCCACCCGCCAGGAGCTCGCCGCGGCGAAAGATGCAGGGAAAAAGATGGACGCGGCGCTCGCGCAGGCCGGAGAGCACCGGCAGACCGCGGAGGCGAAAGCGGCCGAACAGTCCGCCCAGCTTGCCGCGCTTGTCACCGAACGCGATCAGCTCCGCCAGCAACTGGCCTCGGCCGCCGGCGCCGCGAAGACCGATGCCTCCCGCCTGCAGGATCAGGCGGCCACCTTGACCCGGCAGTTGGAATCCACGCGCCAGGAACTGGCCTCGTCGAAGGAGGCCGGCGCCGACCTCACCGCGCAGGTGAAGAAGCTGGCCGGGGAAAAGGACGCCCTCAACCGCCAGCTCGCCGAGCGGGGCGAGGGGGCGCAACGTCTGGCGGGGGTCACGAGCCGGCTCGAGGATGCGCGCCAGGAACTGCTCCTGCTCAAGAACGACAACGCCGAGCTCAGCGACAAGCTTCGGGACGCCACCAAGGAGCGCGACCGCCTGAGCAAAGCCGTCCGCAGCGAGCAAAGCACCCACCAGCTCGAGGAGGCCCAGGCCGCGATCGCGCGCCTGCAGCGGGAAAAGGCGGACCTGCAAACCGAGCAGGCTTCGCTCACCACGCGTCTGGCCCAGACCGCGGCCGCGGCCACCACCAGCCTTACCGCCGCGACGGCCGGCTCGGCCGACGAGATCGTTCGCCTGAAGCAGGAACTCGCCAAGTCCGGGGATAAGGTCGACATGACGGTGCGCAGCTTTGCGCTCACCCAGCAGGAGAACGACCAGCTCAAGGCCCGGATTGGACAGGCTGACAATGAACGCACCGCGGCCGTCGCCCAGGCGCAGGACGCCGGCAAGCGCGCCGCGGACGCCGAGGCCGCGCTGACGAAGGCGACGCAGGAGCTGACTGCGCTGCGCACGGCCGCAGAGCACGACGCCGGTGGGGCGGCCACGCTAAAGACGCAGCTGGCTGACATCACGAAAAGCAGCGAGAGCAGCAGCGCCGAAGTCACGCGCCTGAATGGCGAACTGGCCGCGCTGCGCGAGACTGCGGAGCACAATGCCAGTGAGGCGGCCGCGCTCCGGACGCAGCTGGCCGGCGCCACGCAAAGCAGCGAGAGCGGCAATGCCGAGGTCACCCGCCTGAACGGCGAACTGACCGCGGCGCGCGACACCGCGAACAAGGCCACGGCCGACAACGCGGCACTGCGTGAATTTTTACGGCAGATGCAGAATACGGGTGCGAGTCTTGCTTCCGAGAATGCACGCCTGCGAATCGCGCTGGCCGTGGCCGGCCGCGCGCCCGCGGCGGCGACGTCACAACCCACGCGACCGGCTCCAGTCACTGTGGCCGCGTCTGCGCCCGCCGCACCGGCGCCGCCCGCTCCGCCGCCCGCGCCGCGCACATATCGCGTGGCCTCGGGCGACACGCTCTCCCGCATCAGCAGCCGGTATTACGGCACGGCCACGCGCTGGCAGGACATCTACAACGCCAACCGCGACCAGCTCCGCAACCCCGACGTGCTGCCCCTCGGCGTGGAGCTGAAGATCCCGTGAGGCGTTTATTTAAGGCGGGCACGCTGATTCAAAGGCCAGAGGATTGACCCCATTCGGTCTGTCGCAGAGAGCGAAGGTCAGCGAATCAGCCTGGCCGGGAAACGGGCGGGATCGGCGGAGTCGCCGCTGAGACCGCCCGCCTCGAGGCGGGTGCAGCCGGCGGCGTCGAGCACGTGGTGATAATACGCGGGACGGTGCTGGCCCCAGATCACCCGGCAGTCGCGGAACGTCACGTCGTCCGCATTGCGCAGGATGAATCCGCTGACCGGGATGGCGGGGAATTCCTCAAGATAAGTCGGACGGAAATCCTGGTGACCGCCGTCCCATGCGGTGGTCTTGTCGATGGTGATCGTCACGCGATCAAAATGGATGCCGGAGAGAACGCCCGGACGGTAAGCGCTGATCACCGCGCCGTTTTCGCCGCGGCAGACCAGGTTGGAAAAACGGACATCGCGGACCGAGCCGCCCTCGAAACGCGCCAGCCACGGGTTGACCATCACGCAGATCGGCTCCGCGCGGCCCCACCAGGCGGAGTCATACAGCCGGGTCTCGATGACCATGTTGGAAAACAGCACGTGCTCGACCGTGCCGCGCAGGGCGTTGCGGACCGCCACGCCACGGTGGGATTCCTTGATGACGCAGGAATCGAAGACGACGTCGCGGATGATGCCGTCGATGTCGGCGCCGACCACGAGGCCGGCTGAATGCGTGGTGATCGTGCAGCCGGTGACGACGATGTTCTCGCAGGGCCGGGTGATACCGCCGTTCGGTTGCGAGGTGTGCAGGGAGATGCCGTCATCGCCCGCGACGATGTGGCAGTTGGCGATGCGGACGTTCGACGACCAGTCGATGTCGATGCCGTCGTTGTTGGGCATCTTGAGGTCGTTGAGAATCCGGATGCCGTCGATCAGCACGTCGTCGCTCCCGAAAAGGCGGATGGTCCAGAAGGCGGCTTCGCGCACCGTGACGTCGCGCATCGTCACGTGGCGGCAGTTGCGAAAGACAATCGTGAAGGGGCGTTCCTGCGGGCACCGGTAGATGTACGGCGTGTCCTCGAGGACGTAAGCGCGGCCGTTGCCGTCGATCACGCCCGGGCCCGTGATGGCGACATCCTCGGCGTTATCGGCGAAGACCATCACGCCGATGGGAATGTCCGGTGCGGCGGGATCGAGCTGCACCGGGTAGGGGATAGTGGCCGCGTAGTCCTGATGGTGCGGACTGCCCTTCAACACGGCGCCGCGCTCGAGAAAAAGTTCCACGTGACTGCGCAACCGGACGGATCCCACCGTGATCACCGGCCCGGCGGGCACGACGACGCGGCCGCCGCCGGCGGCGGCGCACGCGTCGATGGCCCGCTGCACCGCCTCGGTGTCGCGCTTCACGTCGGTGCCGGTGACGCCGAACCGGCGGAGGTCAAAGGACGGAGTGGTCGCGCCGGCGTCAGGAGAGGGCTGTGCGTTCATCGGGAAAACAAAAATCACAAGCATGAGGGTGACTGCACCCGACAGGCCCCGGGTCAGCCTCCGGAAAAAGAGCCGCGGACGGAGTTGGCAGCGGGAAAGGGTTTCCCTCATGAGGAATTGATGGATAGGCGGATTCGTGGCGCGCGTCGAACCGATTAGGAACGGCGTTTCCGCGCAGAGACTTTTCCAGCCCTGCCCGACGCACCGGCCGCGAAGGCGATCTCGCCGAGGCGGCCCGCACAGTGATAGTCTCGGCCAACCAGATAGGTGGAGCCCGCCGTCCCGGCGGCTGAACCTAAGACAAATTCCATTCCCATGTCCAAGTCCACGCTCTTTGATCCCGCGCAAGCGGGCGTCATTCACCTCGCCGGGGCCACGCAGTTTTCGGACGCCGGCATTGTCAGCCGCGCCCTGCATGATCAAGGCGGCGTGCGCGTAACGCTGTTCGCCTTTGCCGCCGGCCAGCAGCTCACCGAGCACGCCACGCCGGCGCGGGCGCTGGTGCAGGTGCTCAGCGGGGCCTGCGAATTCACGCTGGCCGGCAAAAAGACACCGCTGCGCGCCGGCGACCTGCTGCACATGCCGCCGGGTCTGCCGCATGCCGTGCTCGCCACCGAGGCATTCTCGATGCTGCTCACCACCATCCGCGAACCATGACCTCACGCAAAGGACGCAACGTACGCGAAAGCACTCGTTGAGCGCGATGCTCCTTCTGTGTCCATTGCGACCGTCGCGAAAGAAAATATTCCGGGGTCGAACCAGCCGTCGTCATTTCGCGCTGGCGCGGCGCGCAATGACATGGGACAGTCGCGGGTTTTATGTCCGCAGACGCCACGATCCGTGAAGCACCCTGGAAGGCCGGGCTGCGCGGGGCCCGCGCCAATCTTGGCCCGGGCCTCGTGCTGCAGGCGGCGGCGCTGGTCATCGTCCTCGCCTACTATCATCACGCGCCGACGCATGCGGCGTTCGAGCGGCTAATGGCCTTCCGGGCCAGCACCGGTTTCATCTTCGGCATTCTTTCCACCGGTCTGTTTGGCGGGGTGCTGCCGTTCCTCTACCTGCGGAGCAATCCCGAGACCCGGGACCACCACCGGTGGAACGAGGGGATGTTTCTCACCGCGTTCTGGGCCTACAAGGGACTGGAGATTGAAATCTGGTACCGGATCCTGGCGCATGTCGTGGGCACGGGCCATGACGCCCTCACCATTGCGACGAAGGCCCTGCTCGACCAACTGGTCTATTGTCCGGTGTTCGCCGTGCCGCTGACGGTGGTGGCCTACCAGTGGTGCGCCGTCCACTTCTCCACCCGGACAGTCGTGGCGGATTTCCGCACGCCCGGCTGGTACGGGCGCACCGTGCTGCCCACGCTGATCGCCAACATCGGCGTATGGGTGCCGGCAGTGGCCATCATCTACGCGCTGCCCACGCCGCTGCAGCTTCCGCTGCAGAACCTCGTGCTGTGCTTCTTCACGCTGCTGCTCGCGCACCTCAACCGCCGGCGGCACGGCCAAAAAGAACATGTCAACTATTAGTTGACATGTTGCCGGGGCCGGCGGGCGGACCCCGTCACGGCACGGCGGCGGGCTTCGGCTCGAAGAGGAAGATCAGGCCGTCGAGGACCTCGTCGGTGAGCAGCTTGAGCTTCTGGCCGTCGGACAGCGGCTGGTCGGGGCCGCGCATTTTCTGGACATAGGCCTGCACGTCGGTGGCGCGGCTGCGCGCGGCGGCGATGAACTCCTGCTTGCGGGCGTGCAGCCCGAGTCCCGCGGGATTGAAGGCCGGCACCTGCTCGTCGCCGATCCAAAGCGACCACGTGTCGCTGTCGGCGAAATAAAGGGCGAGCGCGCCGCGCTTCCCGATGCCGAGGTCGCGCGCCAGCCGGCCGCGGAGATCGTTGACGGTCTGCCCCGCCGGCTCCGGCTTGAAGGTGTGAAAGACGCGTGCGGCGATGCGCAGGCCCGTGGCGCGTTCGAAGTTGGCCAGCTTGTAATTGAAATATTTCGCGCGCGGCGGCGCGGCGGGCAGCAGTCCGTCGGGATCGTCAAAGTGCGCCTGGGGCCCGGGCGCGGGCTGGCCGGCATATTTTGGAGCCTTCGCGAGCAGCGCGGCGAACGCGGGGTCGTCGGTGCGGAACGCCTGGGCCGCCGGGCCGAGGCGCAGGATCTTCACCTGCATGGTGTCGCCCTGCTTGATCAGCGGCAGCACGTCGAGCCCGCGCACCACGCGGCCGAAAACGGTGTGGAGATAGTTGAGGCGGTTCGTCTCGCGCAGAGTGAAGAAGAACTGCGAGCCGTTGGTGTCCGGACCGTCGTTGGCCATGGCGAGCACGCCGGCGGCGTCAAGGTACAGGCCCGGCGCAAACTCGTCGGGAAAGGCGTAACCCGGGCCACCCTCGCCGGTGCCGAGCGGGTCGCCGCCCTGCACCACGAAATCGGGCACGACCCGATGGAAGGTGAGGCCGTTGAAGAACGGTTTGCGCGGCGCGGGTCCGAGCGTGCCCTCGGCGAGGCCGGTGAAGCTCGCGACCGTGAGCGGCGTTTTCTGGAAAAACAGCCCGGCGGTGATCACGCCGCGCGGCGTGGTGAACTCGGCGTAAAGGCCATCGGGCAGGGCAGGCGCCGCCGGCGCTGTGGCGCGGACCCAAACGGAAAGGAACAGGGCGAAGCAAGCGAGGCAGATGCGGCGGAGCATGATGAGAGTCTGTCCGTGAATCGCCGCGGCGCAACCGGAAGAAGCCTTGAGCCGACAAGGTCGAAGGGCCGGGGATGCAGTGAACTTTCGCTCGCTCGTGGTGGTGGTCTCGGACAGGATGCGACCAGCATGCAGCTCGATTTCACCAAACTTCCGCCCCGCGTGGTCTACGGTTGGATGACCAGCGTCATCGCGCCGCGCCCGATCGCGTGGGTCTCCACCATTGCCAGCGACGGCCGGACCAACCTCGCGCCGTTCAGCTTCTTCCAAGGCGTCACCTCGAACCCGCCCACGCTCATGTTCGTACCGGTCAACAACCGCGACGGCCAGCCGAAGGACACGGTGCGAAACATCCAGCAGGTGCCGGAATTCGTGGTGAACGTCGTGCCCTACGCCTTGGCCGGGCCGATGAACGCCACCGCGGCCACGCTGCCCTACGGCGAGAGCGAATTTGCGAAGTTCGGCATCGAGAGCACGCCGTCGACCAAGGTGCGCCCACCGCGCGTGGCCGCCGCGCCGGTGGCGTTCGAGTGCACGCTGCACCAGATCGTCAACATCGGCGAGGGGCCGCTGGCGGCGCACGTCGTCTTCGGCCGCATCCACCTGGTGCACGTCAGCGACGCGGTGCTCGGCGCCGACGGCCGGATCGATCCCGCGAAGCTCGACCTCATCGGCCGGATGAGCGGCGAACTCTACTGCCGCACCACCGAGCGCTTCGCGCTCCAGCGTCCGGCATGACATCCGCCGGCGGGCAGCGGCCGACCGCTCATCCCAAGATCCTTGCCGCTGAAGGCGCGAGGCGTTTTTTTTCCCTCATGAAGAAATCGCGTTTCCTTCCGGTGTTTTTGCTGCTGGGCCTTGGTGGCGCCCCGCTGGGCATCAGGGCCGCCGACCCCGAGCCGCCCGTGCCGCGCTTCAGCGTGGCCAATATGGATCTGTCCGTCGATCCGCGCGTCGACTTTGCGCGCTACGCCGCCGGCACCTGGTACAAGACGACCGAGATCCCCGCCAACAAGGCGAGCTGGGGCAGTTTTCAGATGCTGGATGAGCACAACCGCTACCTCGTGCACCAGCTGCTGGAGGACGCCGCCGCCCGGCCCGGCGAGCCGGGCTCGCTGTCGCAGAAAGTCGGCGACTTCTATGCCACGGCGATGGACACCACCGCCATCGAGGCCGCGGGCCTGCAACCCCTCGCGGCTGACCTCGCCCGCATCGACGCCGTCGCGTCGGTGGACGACTTCATCAAGGCGGTCGCCTATTTTCACGACACCTTTGTCGCGACGCCCGGCACCGGCGGCCCGCCGCTCTTCAGCCGGACCGTGGCCGCAGACCAGAAGCAGAGCGACACCTTCGTGCTCACCCTGGCCCAGGGCGGCCTCGGCCTGCCGACGCGCGACTATTATTTTGATCCGCGCTTCGAAAAGGAACGCACCGCCTACCTCGGCCACATCGCGAAGATGCTGACGCTCGCCGGCGCGCCGGCTGGCGCGGCACAGCAGGATGCCGCCACGGTGTTTGCGCTCGAGAAGGCGCTCGCGGAGGTCTCCAAGACGCCCGTCCAGCTGCGCGACCCCATCGCCAACTACCACAAGCTGACCCTTGATGAGCTGGCGGCGGCCAGTCCGGGATTTCCGGTGAAAACCTACTTCGCGGCCATCGGCTATCCGGCGGATGCCGGGGCGATCGTCGTCAACCAGCCGGAGTTTTTCGCAGCGGTCGGCCGCATGCTGCAGGAGAAGCCGCTCGCCGGCTGGAAGGCTTACCTGCACTGGCGCGTGCTGGCCGACGCCGCGCCCTACCTGTCCTCGGCGTTTGAGGAGGAGAGCTTCCGCTTCAACGGGACGGTGCTTTCCGGCGTGCCGGCGATGGAGCCGCGCTGGCAGCGCACGGCCCGGATCTTCGACGGGCAGATCGGCCAGGCCGTCGGCCGGCTGTACGTCGACCGCTATCTGCCGGCCGAAGTGCGGGCGCGCCTCGCGGTGATGGTCGACAACATCAAGGCGGCGGTAAAAGCCCATCTCGAGAAGGTCGACTGGATGAGCGAACCCACCCGCGCCCGGGCGCTGGAAAAATTCGCCCGCTTCCGCGCCATGATCGGCTGTCCGCTCAAGTGGCGCGACTACACCGCGCTCACCATCCGGCGGGACAGCTACCTCGAGAACATCCGCCGTGCCGGCGCGTTCGAGGCCCGGCGGCAGCTCGGCCGGGTCGGCCAGAAGGTCGACCGCGACGAGTTCACCTACCTGCCCCCGCAGGTGGTCAACGCCTACTTCCAGCCCACCGCCAACCAGATCGTGTTCCTCGCTGCCATTCTCCAGCCGCCGTTCTTCGATCCGGCGCTCGACGACGCAGTCAACTACGGCGGCATCGGCGTGGTCATCGGCCACGAGATCACGCACGGCTTCGACGACCGGGGCCGGCTGTATGACGCCAATGGCAACCTCGGCGACTGGTGGACCGAGGCGGACGCCGCCCAGTTCAAGGTGCGCGCGCAAAAGCTCGTGGACGAATTCAACCGGTTTGAGGCGCTGCCCGGCCTGCCGATCAACGGCGAACTCACGCTGGGCGAGAACATCGCCGATCTCGGCGGCCTTTCCGTCGCCTACGACGCGCTCGAACATTCCCTCGCCGGCAAGCCGCCGCCGCCGAAGATCGACGGCTTTACGCCCGAGCAGCGCTTCTTCCTCGCCTACGGGCAGCTCTGGCGCACCAAGTTCCGCGACGATGCGCTGCGCCTCCAGGTGATGAGCAATCCGCATTCGCCCGGCCAGTTCCGCGCCTTCGGCCCGCTGGTGAACATGACGAGGTTCTACGCCGCCTTCGGCATCAAGGAAGGTGACCCGATGTGGCGCGCCCCCGAGCTGCGCGCAAAAATCTGGTAGGTGACAGCTACCAGCAGGAAGCTCGACGCCGGCGTGTTTTTGTTTTGCCCACCGACTTGGCGCCCGGCCAACATGTCAACTATTAGTTGACATGTTTCCTGGGCCGTTCGCATCGGTTGGCGCCCGCAAATCATCCGCGCCGACCGTACGCTTCCCGCTTGCACCAGCGCGGATTCCGCCAACCGTGGGCGCCATGTCCGCCCTGTTTTCTCCGCTGACGCAGCGCAGCCTCACGCTGCGCAACCGCATCGTCGTGTCGCCGATGTGCCAGTACTCGTGCACCGACGGCTTCGCGACCGACTGGCATCTCGTGCACCTGGGTGCGCGCGCGGTCGGCGGTGCGGCCGTCGTCATCGCCGAGGCCACCGCGGTCGAGGCACGCGGCCGCATCTCGCCGGCGGACCTCGGCCTCTGGCAGGAGGCGCACGTCGAGCCGCTGGCGCGTGTGGCGAAGTTCATCCGCGGGCAGGGCGCCGTCCCGGCAATGCAGCTGGCGCATGCGGGCCGCAAGGCCAGCACGGCGCGGCCGTGGGAGGGTGGCAAACCCGTGCCGCCGGCGCAGGGCGGCTGGCCCGTGGTGGCGCCGAGCGCCGTGCCGTTCGCCGGGGATCATCCGGTGCCGGGAGAACTCGATGCGGCAAACATCGCCGGGATCGTGCAGGCGTTCGCCACGGCGGCCCGGCGGGCGCTGGCCGCCGGCTTCGAGCTCGTCGAGGTGCACGCGGCGCACGGCTACCTGCTTCACCAGTTTCTCTCGCCGCTGAGCAACCGCCGTACGGACCGCTACGGCGGCCCGTTCGAGAACCGCATCCGGCTGCTCACCGAGGTCGTCGACGCCGTGCGCGACGTCTGGCCGGAGCGTCTGCCGCTGTGGGTGCGCGTCTCCGCCACGGACTGGGCCGAGGCGGGCGGCTGGGATCTGCCGCAGACGATCGCCCTCGCCAAGATTCTGAAGACCCGCGGCGTCGACCTGCTCGACTGCTCCTCGGGCGGCACGCTGCCGCATGCCAAAATCCCCGCGGGGCCGGGGTTTCAGGTGCCGTTCGCGGAGGCGGTGCGCCGCGAGGCGGGCCTCGCCACGGGCGCGGTGGGTTTCATCACGCAGCCGGACCAGGCCGAAAAGATCGTGGCCGAGGGCCGGGCGGATGTGATCTTGCTTGCCCGCCAGTTCTTGCGTGATCCTTACTGGCCGCTGCATGCCGCCCGGGCGCTCGGCGCCGCCGTCACCTGGCCCGTGCAATATCAACGCGCAAAAGACTGACATGGACGCCGCCACCCTCAAATCCAAGATCCGCACCGTCCGCGACTGGCCCAAGCCGGGCGTGAACTTTCGCGACGTCACCACGCTTTTTCAGGATGCCGGGGCGCTGCAAGCCACGGTCGATGCCCTGGCCGCCGCCACCGCGCCCCTCCGGGCGGATCTCGTGGCGGCGGTGGACGCCCGCGGATTCATCGTCGGCGGGGTGCTTGCCTACAAGCTCGGCAAGCCGTTCGTGCTTGTGCGCAAGAAGGGCAAGCTGCCCCACGAGACCGTGGCGCAGAGCTACACGCTGGAATACGGGACCGCCACCATCGAAGTGCATGCCGATGCCTGCCGGCCCGGTGATCGCGTGGTCATCGTGGACGATCTGATTGCGACGGGCGGCACGCTGCTGGCGGCGGCGAAGCTCTTCCGCGCGCTGCACGGTGAAGTCGTCGGCATCGTCGCCATCATCGACCTGCCCGAACTCGGCGGGTCACGCCTGCTGGCGGAGGCCGGGCTGAAGGTCACCACGCTCTGCGCGTTCAACGAGACGGAGTAGGGCGCCCGCGGGTGCATTCCGCCGCGGTGGCGGCTCAGGGGATGCCGCACAGCAGCCGGTCACCGCGCGGACGCAGCCAATGCGCCGGATCGGCTGAGGCGATGATCGCCGTCGCCCGGCCCACGATGCGCGCGCGCGGCACGCAGCCGAAATAACGCGAGTCATGGCTGTCGTCGCGATTGTCGCCCATCATGAAATAACATTCCGGCGGCACGCGCACCGGACCAAAAGTCCGCAGGGCCTGGCGGCCGGGCAGGATCCGCACCGGGTGCGGCCGGCCGGCGAGTGCCTCCTCGGCGAGCACGGCCGGGCGCGCGGATCCATCCTCCGTGGGAATGGCGGGCAGCGGCGCATAGGCAAGCGGGGTGCCGTTGATGAACAGGCGGTCATGCCGCGATTCGATCACGTCACCCGGCAGACCGATGACGCGCTTGACCAGCCGGATGCCGTCGGCGGGCGAATAGAACACCGCCACATCGCCGCGACGCGGGTCGCCCCATTCCGCCAGGTGCCGGGTGGTGAAGGGAATCTTCAGGTCGTAGGCAAGCTTGTTCACCCACACGAGGTCGCCGGGCAGCAACGAGGGCATCATCGAGCCGGAGGGAATGTAATTCCATTCGGCAAGCGAGGACTTGAGCGGGAACACGACTGCGGCGGCGAGGGCCAGGGGGCGCAGCCACTCGCGCCACAACCCGACGGCAAAACTACGCAATAGGTTCTTCATCACTGCGACTTGCAGACCCGCGGCCGGACAAAAGGTTTCCGGCGGCCGGTCAAACGGCCGCCGGAAGGCAAAGAAAGCACACACGCACCGGCCTCACGGCTCCATTTTTCGCAGCGTGATGGTGCCGTTCATCGTGGCGATCTGGATCTCCGGGCCGCCGCCGTTGAGCGGGCCGCTGACAACCTTGCCGCCGGACATGGAAGGCATCGCATGGGGCATCGGCGGCATGGGAGGCATGGGCGGAATCGGCGTGCCATTGGCCTCGGCGATGCCTTCCCGTGCCGCATGGGCGGCCTCGCGGGCAGCTTGGGCGGCTTCGCGCGCGGCCTCGGCGCCAGCTTGGGCGGCCTCACGGATGGCCTCCTTCACATCGTTATGCCAGTCGCTCTCAACCTCGGAGGTGGACTTGCCGTTCGAAGTCACCACGCGAACATGGGACGAAACGTGGCCGCGGGCGGCCTCGGTCTTGGTCACGAGCGCCTTCTCGTCAAAGTCGGTGTAGACGCCGCCATTCTGGGTGCGGAGGCGCACGTTGGCCTTGGTGTCGGCGGGGATGCGCACTTCGATCTCTCCGTTCATCGAGGTGAAGGAGAGCGGCTTGCCCTCGGCCACCTTGAGGAAGGTGGCGTGGATTTCGCCGTTCATCGTCTCGACCAGCGCCGAGCCGGAGATCCGGTCAAGCGTCACCTCGCCATTGAGGCTGCGGATCTCGACGTCACCGACGAGGTTCTTCACGTCGACACTGCCGCCGAGTGAATTCTCGACGACAACCGAGGTGGCGCGCGGCGTGGTGATGGCGAGCGTGGCACCGCTGGCCGCGGGGACAAAATTATCACCCGACAGTTCGATGGTGATGACATTGTCCTTTTCCTTCGCGGTGTAGGTGACCTCGGAGTCGAGGCGGCGCAGACCGTCGGCGCGCTTTTCCACCGCATTCTTGTTCTTGATGTTGGACACGATGGTGACCTCCGGCGCATCGGTCCCGGTGATGGTGACGTCGCCCCACATGACTCGCAGCTTGATTTTGCCGGGTTTGGCCGGATCACTGAACTTGAGGCTGGTGGGTGCCGGCGCCGTGCCCTCGTCATTGTCCGAAACCGCCGGAGCGGGTGGAGCGGCAGCCGGGGCCGGTGTGACGGCGGCGCGCGTCAGGGACGCGGCCGCGGCGAGACAGAACAGGCAGATGTAGAAACGCAGTGTGGTTTTCATAGGGGAAGGGAAGCCGGGGGTTGGATGGATGGGTGATGCAGGGGGGAGGGAAACGGTTCGCCTCAAAGCTGCGCGAGGGCGCGGCGGGCGGCTTCGCGCACAGCCTTGTCATAGGTCTGGCTCCGGCTGACGGTCTCGAGCGTGGAGACGGCCGCGGGATCGCGGGAGGCGGCGAGGAAGTCGATCATGGTCACCTGGACGAGCGGCGACGGCTCGCGCGGCAGCGAGGCGGTCACGGCCGAGCGCACGGCCGCCTGATCGGCGTGCGGATAGAGCGCCTCGAGCGCGGACAGGCGCACGTTCACGCTCGGGTCAAAGGCGAGCGCGCTGAGCAGGTCGCTGACGGCGCGCTGGTCGCTCGGCTTGAGGTCAAGGGTGGCGAGCACGGACTTGAGGCGTTCGCCGGTCGACTGCTGCTGATGGAGCGAATAGGTGACGAGCGGCACCATTGAATCGACCTTGCCCTGGAGCTCGGCGATTTTTTGGGCGGTTTCCGGGTCGGCGGCGGAATGAAGATAGCGCGCGCCGACGAGGAGTCCGGCGCCGAGCGTGAGGCAGGCGAGGGCGAACTGGAGGACGGGGCGCGCCGGCAGCAGGGCGGAGAAGAAACGGTCGAGGCGGCTGCGCATGAGCACGAAGGGACTGCGCGAGTCGGCCTCGCGCTGGTGGGTTTCCAGCATGGCGTAAAACTGCGCGCGCAGGCGGGGGCTGGGTGCGACGGGCGGCAGCCGGTCGAGCTTGATCGAGATCTCCTGCAGGCCGGCCCATTCGCGCTGGCAGTCGAGGCAGGTCTTGAGATGGTCGCGCACCGCGGCGGTCTCGGCAGCCGTCAGCCGGCCGTCCTGATAGTCGAGGAAGCTTTCCTGGATGCGTTGGCAATTCATAGTGGGAACGGAGTTAAAGTGAGGGTGAAAGTGAAAGGGACGAAACGTCTTCAGGTGGCCGGCTCCCGGCTGAGTTTGAAATAGATGTCGCGCAGATCCTTGAGGGCGCGATGTACGCGTACTTTTACGGCGCCGACGGAGATGTCGAAGAGGCGGGCGATTTCCTCGTGCTTGAGGCGCTGGAAACGCGCGAGCACCAGCAGTTCGCGCTGGGCGGGATCCAGGGCGGCGAGCGCGGCGTGGAGCCGGGCGGTGTCGTCGGCCGCGACGGCGCGATCGGCGGCGTGCGGCGCCTGGTCGGGCACGGCGTGAAAATCGTCCGGATCGGCGGCGATGGGCGCGGTGCTGTTGCGGCGGAAATGGTCGGCGG
>Ga0265323_10000415_pt1 | contig 24461 bp, 23 predicted proteins | sample 41225metaG_FD_193580 | JGI IMG/M metagenome (GOLD analysis project Ga0265323, IMG submission 193580) | Rhizosphere microbial communities from Carex aquatilis grown in University of Washington, Seatle, WA, United States - 4-12-25 metaG | ecosystem: Host-associated > Plants > Roots > Rhizosphere...
CCGCCCGAGCAGGTTTTCAAAACCCTGGTGGCGCGCGGCGACCGCACCGGCGTGCTGATGGCCGCCATCCCCGCCAACGCTGAACTGGATTTCAAATCCCTGGCCGCCGCCAGCGGCAATAAGAGTGTGGAACTGGTGCCGGTCAAGGACGTGCTGGCGCTCACCGGTTACATCCGCGGCGGCGTTTCGCCGGTGGGGACGCGCAAAGCCTATCCTCTGTATCTGGAGGAAACGGCGCAGCTCTGGGAGGTGATCTCGGTCAGCGCCGGAGTGCGCGGCTGTCAGATGCTGCTCTCGCCGGATGACCTGGTGCGCGTGACCTCGGCCGTCTACTGCGGCATCGCGCGGTTCCCGTAGGGCGTCCGCCCCACCAATCACGCTACCCTAAAGCTATGCCCCGTTTGCGGAAGTGTCTGATTGCGTTCCTGCTGCTCGCCGGCCCGCTCTGCGCCGAGGTCCGCTCCCTCACCATCCTGCACAGCAACGACCTGCACGCCCGCTTGCTGCCGCTCGACAACCACCATGGCGGATTCGCCTCCCTGGCCGCGGTGTTGCGCCGGGAGCGCGAGGGCTGCACGGACTGCATCTACCTGAACGCCGGCGACCTGGTGCAAGGCACGCCGGTCTCCAGCATCTTCAAAGGCCTGCCGGTGTACCAGATATCGAACCTGCTCGGCATTGACGCCGCCACCCTGGGCAACCACGAGTTCGATTACGGCTGGGCGCAGGTGCAGCAGTTTCTGCAAACCGCCCGCTACCCCGTGGTCAGCTCGAACGTAGTGGATGGCGAGGGGAAGCTGATGACGCCGGCGCCCTACGTCATCCTCAAGGTAAACGGGCTGCGCGTGGCGGTGATCGGCGCGATGACGGATTCGCTGCCGGAGCTGACCAATCCCAAGTCGGTCGGCGAATGGCATCCGCTTCCCGTGCTGGCCACGGCGCGCAAGTACGCCGCCGAGGTGCGCGACCGGTCGGACCTGATCGTGTTGCTGGGTCACATCACCGGGGGGGAGGAGCGCGCGTTCCTGGCCGGCGCGCCCGAGATCCCCGTCCTGGTCACCGGGCATGTGCACAGCGGGCTGCCCCAGGCCGTAACCCGCAACGGCCGCATTCTGGTGCGCGTGAAGAGCTACGGGGAAGAAATCGGAAAGCTCACGCTGCAAGTGGACACGGTGAAGAAGGCGCCGCTGGCGGGATGGAAGTGGACGCGCATCCCGATCGACTCCACCGCGCCCCCGCCTGCCGAAGACGTGGCGCGCGAGGTGAACCGCTGGGAGGAGAAGGTGACCGCCCAGGTCGACCGGCCCCTGGCCACTTCCAAACGGGCGCTCAGCAGAGCCGAAGTGAAGGCGTTGATGGAACGGGCCATGTGCGACGCCTCGGGTGCCGACTTCGCCTTCATGAACCTGGGCGGCGTCCGCGACACGCTGCCCGCGGGCCAGTTGCTGGAGCGCCACATCTGGGACATCATGCCGTTTGACAACATGCTGGTGGTGGGCACGTTTCGCGGCCGCGAGCTCCCGGAGGTGGTGACAGCCAACCGCAAGGTGGATCCCGACCGCCAGTATTCGCTGGCGGTGACCGATTTCACCGCCGCGAACCAGGCCACCGCGGAGAACCTGCGCTCCACCGGCCTCAAATTCCCCAGGGAAGTGGGCCTGGTGCGCGACGTGTTAATCGACTGGTTCCGCAAGCAAGGGACTATCGAGTAAGCGCCCCTTACTCCTCACGCAGCGAAACCGCCGGGTCGATGCCCAGCGACCGGCGGGCCGGCAGGTAACAGGCCACCAGCGCGACCGCTGCCAGCAGCAGTGGCGCGCCCACTAGCAGCGCCGGATCGGACATGCTGGTTCCGGCGGTCTGCGCGATGGAGGCCATGGTAGCGGCCAGAAGTCGCAGCCCGCCACCGCCGATTGCCAGTCCGAGGGCGCTGCCGATCAGGATCAGCGCTGCACCCTCCTTCATCACCAGCCCCAGCACTTCGGGGCGCTGGGCGCCGAGGGCGACGCGAATGCCGATTTCCCGGCGGCGCTGCGTGACGGAATAGGCGGTAACCCCCGCCAGTCCCACCGAAGCCAGGATCAGGCCGCAGATCCCGATGCAGCCGTAAACCCACAATGCCACCCTGACCGGGAAGAGCGTGACCTCGATCTGCTGCGGCATGCTGCGCGCGTTGAAGGGCTGGATGTGGTCATCGATCGCCGAAATTTCGTGCCGCACCTGGGTCGGCACGTCAACGCCGGGTCTGGCTCGCACTACCAGCGTCCAGCCTTGCAGGGGCGGATGCGCATAATCGGAAGGCTGAATGGGACGGTAGATCGCGGCGGGGTTTTGCGCGGGAGTGGCGTTGAGGGAGTCCTTGATATTCCGCGCGACTCCCACCACCTCGAACACGCGCGGCTTCCCGGCCAGATGCTTGCGGGGCCCGGGGCCTCCGGTGAAACTGGGCAGATCCGTCGAGCCCAGCTCGATGCGGCGGCCGAGCGGGTCGCGGCCCTTCCAGCAAACGTCAACCAGTTTTTCGCTGACGATCACCGCCGTGGCACCCTCGGCTTCATCCTCTTTGCGGAAACCGCGCCCCAGGACAACCGGCACGCCCAGGGTGTCCAGGTAGTTTCTCTCCACCAGGTATGGCCGCGCGCCATGAAGCTCCTTCGCGCCGCCGATTCCATCTACCGTGTAGGGCACGGACGGCTTGCCAATCGTGCTCATCGGTGTGGAATCGGCCAGCGTGGCGATGGTGACCGCGGGCAGAGCGCGGGTGCGGTCGAGCAGCTTCGGGAAGAACTCCGCGGTGCGCGCCGGTGAATACCCGTCCCGCACCGGATCGAGCGAAACCAGATACATGTTGCGCGGGTCGAAGCCCACCTCGGTAGCGGCGATGCGGCGGTGGCCGATCACCAGGAAGCCGGTGATCAGCAGATTCGCCAGCGACAGCGCCATCTGTCCTACCATCAACAGGTTGCGCATGCTCAGACGGCGGAAGCGGCGAACTCGCAGGTGGCCACCTTCCTTCAGTGCTCTGGTCAGATTGGGCCGCGTCGCCTGCAAGGCGGGAACCAGGCCGAAAGCGAGGCCGGCGCACGCGGTCAAGGCGAGCGTGAACAGGAGGACCCGCCCGTCCGGCGCAAGGTTCGCGGTGATCGGCATGGGGTAGTGCATCAGGTCCCCGCCGGAGGCGGCGCGCATCAGCCAGGCAGCCAAGGTGAACCCCAGCAGCCCAGCCCCGGTGGCGACTAGCAGGCTTTCGGTTAGCAATTGCCGGACCAGCCGGGCGCGGCCGGCGCCCAGGGCCAGCCGCACGGCGATCTCCTTACGCCGGTCCACCGCGCGCGCCAGCATCATATTGGCCACGTTGGCAATGGCGATCACCAGGATGAGGCCGCCCAGGACGGTGAAAAAGCCGGTGAACACCGGCTGGTCCTTCTTCTCCATTGGCAACAGTTTGCCGCCAGGCGCCAACCCGATGCGCCGCCCCGGCACATCCCGGTTGGGGTCGCTGAACTCCTCGTCGATCTGCCGCTTCATGGCGTCGAGCGCGGCCTGCGCGCGCGCCTCGGAAACGCCCGCGCGCAGCCGGCCCACCACCTGGAAGACCGCCACGTCGCGGCGTTCGAGCACGTTGTCGGCGAGTTCGGGTGCCACCGCCGGGCCCACCGGGAGCGGCAGCCAGATGTCGGCCACAAATAGCATGGGCGATGCGCCCTGGAAGTCCTCCGGGGCGACTCCGATCACGGTGCAGGGTTGTCCGTTGATCGTGAGCGGTTTGCCGATGGCCGCCGGATCGGAGCCCAGGTGGTTCTGCCAGAAACGGTAACTGACCACCACCACCGGAGCGCGGCCCGGCTGGTCGTCATCCCTGTTCAACACCCGCCCCAAAGCCGCTTGCACTCCCAGCGTCGGGAAATACGAAGACGTCACCAGGTGGCCCCAGGTCCGTTCCGTGTGCCCGGCAAGTGAAACTCCGAAGGGCACCGGCGCGCGATAGGCCAGCGTGCCGGCAAACAAGTCGCCGCGTTCGCGGTAGCGCCGGTAGTCCGGAAACGAGGCCGGATGTTTCAGCACCACCAGTTCGTCCGGGTGGCGGACGCCCGGGACATCGCGGAAGATGAAGCCATTCATCTCGCTATGAGCCGCCGTGGCCACGCCGATTCCGAGCGCGAGCGAGATCAGCGCCACCGCCGTGAATCCCGGTGAGGCGCGCAGCATGCGCAAGCTGTAGCGGATGTCGGCCCGGAACTCCGCGGCGTACTCCACGGGGATTCGCCCGGCGATGTCGACGAGCAGCCGCAGCAATCCGAGACCGCCGTGACGGCGCCAGGTGGGCTCGATCGCTTCCTCGGTCACCTGCATCAGTTCATCTCCGTACGCGTTCTGAAACTCATACGGGAATGCCCTGGCCATGGCGCAGTACAGGCGCAGGGTCAAGGAGCTTGGATTGCCCGCTCTCACGCTTCTCATCTCCTCACTCCTCCCGCAGCGAGACCGCCGGGTCGATGCCGAGCGACTTGCGCGCCGGCAGGTAGCACGCCACCAGCGCCACCGCCGCCAGCAGCAGCGGCGGGCCCACCAGCAGCGCGCGATCGGACATGCTGGTTCCCGAGGCTTGGGCAACGCTGGACAGCGTGGCGGCGAGAAGGTGCAGTCCGCCACGGCCGGCGGCCAACCCGATGGCACCGCCGATCAGGATCAGGATCGCGCCCTCCTTCATTACCAGGCCCAGCACGTCGGGGCGCTGGGCGCCGAGGGCGACGCGAATGCCAATTTCCCTGCGGCGCTGCGTGACGGAATAGGCGGTCACGCCCGCCAGCCCGACCGAAGCCAGAATCAACCCAAAGATCCCAATGCAGGCGTAGGTACAGAGCGCGACCTTGACCGGCAACATCATGTCGTCAATCTGCCGCGCCATGCTGCGCGCGTGAAAGGGTTGGATCCGCTCGTCGATCGCTTGTATCTGGCGGAGGATCTGGGTCGGGACATCCGCGCCGGGTATGGCCCTCACCACCAGTGTCCAGCCCTGCAGGGACGGATGGGAGTAATCGGTGGGCTGAATGGGGCGGTAGATGGCGGGGGCTGATTCGGCCGCCGAGAAATTCAGGCCGTCTCTGACATCCCGCGCCACTCCCACCACCTCGAACACGCGAGGCTTTCCCACCAGATGCTTGCGGTGCGCGCCCCCTCCCATGAAGCCGGGGGGGGGGCCGCGGTGCCCATTTCGATGCGGCGGCCCAGCGCGCCGCCACCCGGCCAACACTCCCGCACCAGCCGTTCGCTGACGATCACGGCCGTGGCGCCGTCGGCCTCGTCTTCTTTCCGGAAGCCGCGTCCCACGACGATCGGCACGCCGAGCGCCTCCAGGTAGTCCCGGTCCACAGTGAAGGGCCGCGCGCTATGAAGCTCCTTCATGCCTCCCCCGCCCTCCACGGTGAAGGGCACGGACGGCTTGCCGATCATGCTCATGGGCGTGGTGTCGGCGAGACCCGCAACCGCGACCGAGGGCAGCCCGCGCGTGCGGGCAAGCAGCTCCTGGAAGAAAGCCGCGCCCCGGTCTCCGGGAACTCCGTCGCGCAGCGGATCGAGCGAAACCAGACTCAGGTTGCGCGGGTCGAACCCTGTCTCGACATTGGCGATCCGGCGGTGTCCCATCACCAGGAACCCGGTGATCAGCAGTAGCGCCAGGGACGCCGCCATCTGGCCCACCATCAACAGGTTGCGCATGCTGAGGCGGCGAAATCGCGGAACGCGCAGAATGCCGCCTTCCTTCAGCGCCGAGGTCAGATCCGGCCGCGTCGCCTGCAGGGCGGGAAGCAAGCCGAACGCCAGGCCGGCGAACGCCGTGAGCACCAGCGTGAACAAGAGCACCCGCCCGTCGGGCGCCAGATTCGTCGAGATCGGCATGGGGTAAGGCAACGCGTTCTCGGAGGACGCCGCGCGCATCAGCCACGCCGCGCAGGCGAAGCCCAGCACCCCGGCCCCAGCGGCGATCAGCAGACTCTCCGTAAGCAACTGGCGCACCAGCCGGGCCCGGCCTGCCCCCAGCGCCAGGCGCACCGCGATCTCCTTGCGGCGTTCCAGGGCGCGCGCCAGCATCATGTTGGCTACATTGGAACTCGCAATCAGCAGGATCATGCCGCCCAGGACGATGAAGAAGGTGGTGAACATCGGCGTGTCCTTCTTCTCGATGGGCAATAGCTTGCCGCCGGGCAGCAGCACGACCCGGCGCCCGGGCAGACCGCGGTCCGGGTCGCTGAACTCGGCCTCGATCTGGCGCTTCATGGCGTCCAGCGCCGCCTGCGCGCGCGCCTCCGATACGCCGGAGCGCAGACGCCCCTCCACCTGAAATACCGCCGTGTCGCGGCTTTCCAGCAGGTTATCGGCGAGTTCCGGCGCCACGGCCGGGCCCACCGAAAGCGGCAACCAGAGGTCCGCTATGTAGACCATGGGCGATGCGCCCTGGAAGCCTTCGGGAGTAACGCCAATCAGGGTACAGGGTTGCCCGTTAATGATGAGCGGCTTGCCGATGGCCGCCGCGTCGGAGCCCAGGTGATTGGTCCAGAAGCGGTAGCTGACCAATACCACGGGCGCGCGGCCGGGTTTGTCGTCGTCCGCGTTCAATACCCGGCCCAGAGCCGGCCGCACGCCCAGCGTCGGAAAGTACGACGACGTGACCAGGTGGCCCCAGGTTCGCTGGGTGTACCCACCCAGCGAAACGCCAAACGGCACGGGCGCGCGGTAGGCCAGCGTGCCCGAAAACAGGTCGCTGCGCTCGCGGTAGCTCCGGTAGTCCGGAAAGGAAACCGGCTCCTTCAGCAGCCTCAGCTCATCCGGGTGCCGCACACCGGGAACGTCGCGGAAGATGAAGCCGTTCAACTCGCTGTAGGCCGCCGTAGCCACGCCGATTCCGAGCGTGAGCGAGATCAGCGCCACGGTCGTGAACCCAGGAGAAGCGCGCAACATGCGCAGCCCGTAGCGGATATCGGCCCCAAACTCCGTGGCGTATTCCACTGGGATGCGGAGAGCAATATCGAGCAGCAGCCGCGCCAGACCCAGGATGCCGTGACGGCGCCAAATGGGCTCAATCGCCTCTTCGGTCACCTGCAGGATTTCGTCTGCGTAAGCGTTCCGGAATTCGTAGGGGAACGCGCTGGCCAGGGCGCGGTACAGGCGCAGGCCGATGGCAACGGGGCGCGCCGCGGGCATCATGATTCCGCCTCCGAGAGGGTGCGCTTGGAATGGATCACGCGCACCAGGTCCTCCAGCCGCTGGCTTTCCGCCGCCAGCACGCGCCGCCCGAACTGGGTGAGCTTGTAGTAGCGCCGGCGGGCGTCGTCGGCTTCCGGGGCGGGCCGCAGGGCGGACTCTTCGATCAGTTCCGCGTCCAGCAGCCGTTTCAAGGTGCCGTACAGCGTGGCGGGCCAGAGGTGGACTTTGCCTCCGGTGCGGTCCAGAACCTCCTGCATAATGCCATAACCGTGCTGTTCCCCATCCGCCAGCGACAGCAGGACGTGGAACCAGTTCGGCTTGAGGGGAAGAAGCGATTCGGGAGAAGGCTGGTCTTGATGCATATCGATAGCAATTAATATATATATGGATCAGGATGGAATGTCAAGTGGCTTGTTGGGTAAGCGCTGGTGGCTGGGAGCGTGCTATCGTGTACACTCTGAGGATTGATCCCGAAGGAAACCATATGCGCACACTGATTCGCTATTCGCTGGCTGGGCTTGTGATTTTTGGCCTCGGCGGCGCCGCCACGGCGCAGAAGAAGGAGTTTACCAACTGGCCGGCGGGAACAGCCCCCGAGGAAATCGGGAGGAAGATCGTCAAGGACATGATCCCCCGCTGGATTTACAAGGGGCCCGGGGTCCACTACGCCGAGGATTCCATCTGGGTCACTGCGCTCGAGTTCGCCCGGCTCAACAAAGACCAGGCCATGATGGACGCGCTAATCAAGCGCTACGATCCCTGGCAGACCGAAGAGGGGCAGCAGCGTCTGGTTTCCTGGCGGCGCCATGTGGACAACAACATCTTCGGCATTGTGCCGCTGGAGCTGTACATCTGCACCAAGGACCCGAAGTACCTGGCACTGGGCAAGAAGCTGGCCGACCAGCAGTGGGACAAGCCCACTCCGGAAGGGCTCACCGACGAGACCCGCTTCTGGATAGACGACATGTACATGATCACCATGCTCCAGGTCCAGGCCTGGCGGGCTACTGGCGACAAGGTCTACCTGGACCGCGCTGCGCTCGAGATGGTCGCCTATCTGGACAAACTGCAGACGCCCAACGGCCTGTTCTACCACCGGGCCGAGGTCCCGTTTTATTGGGGCCGGGGCAACGGCTGGTTCGCGGCTGGCATGACCGAGATGCTCAGCGCACTGCCCAGGAACCATCCCAGGCGGTCCCGCATCCTCGAAGGCTACCGTAAGATGATGGCCTCGCTGTTGAAGTATCAGGATGCCGGCGGAGCCTGGCACCAGCTCATCGACCACCCCGAGAGCTACGCCGAGAGTTCCGCCACCGCCATGTTCACCTACGCCATGATCACCGGCGTGAAGAGGGGTTGGCTCAAGGGCAAGCCCTACGCCCAAGGTGCCCGCAAAGGCTGGCTGGCCATCAACAGTTTCATGGACCAGGACGGCCTGATGGACAAGGTCTGCGTCGGCAGCAATCCCACCAACGACATCAATTTCTACCTGAACCGCAAAGCCGAGAAGGGCAATCCGCATGGCCAGGCGCCGGCGCTCTGGTGCGCGCTGGCCCTGCTGAGGAAGTAGCCGCTGGACCGGTGGTGCCGCTAGCGGCAGCGGCGCGATCCGGAGTTTGTGCGCTCGCACAAATTCCGGACGGAAACAAAGGACTTAAGTGCTGTTTTTTGTGCGCTCGCACAAAACAGCACAAAATGGGCCATTTGCCACCGGCTGCTGGCGGCCCGGATGTGCCGACAGGAATCGCCGCGCCCGGGCTTCAAGGGAGGCGGGAGCCCGGATCGGCGTGATATCATGAGGGTTCAAATTCACTTGAGGTTTTCGTGGACAGAATCACGCGGAAAGAACTGAAGGCCGACGACTTCGCCCTGGAGCTCGGTCATGCTGTAACTCTCTTTGAGAAGTATAAGGAGCAGATCGCCCGTTATGGCGGCATTCTGGCTGCTGTGGCGGTGCTGGTTGCCGGATATGTGGTGTACCAGGGCCACCAGCACCAGGCGCGCCAACTGGATCTGGCCAAGGCCATCGCCGTGCAGGAGGCGCCAGTCGGCGGAGCCGCCAGCAACGGCAGCCTGACCTTCCCCAGCGACGAGGCTAAGACCGCGGCTTCCAGAAAAGCGTTCGGCGATCTGGCGAAGCAGTTCGCAGGGACGGCCGAGGGCGAGATTGCGCAGTACTACCTGGCATCGATCGAGGCCGACCAGGGCAACATGCCGGTGGCCGAGAAGGGCTTCCGCGAAGTCGCCCAGAAGGCCGGCGCCGAGTATGCTTCCCTGGCAAAGCTGTCGCTGTCGCAGATCTACTTTTCCGACGGACGCAACCCCCAGGGCGAAGCCATCCTGCGCGATCTGATCGCCCACCCCTCCATCCTGGTGTCCAGGGAGCAGGCCACGCTGGCGCTGACCGCCTACCTGGTTCACAAGGACCCGGCGGAGGCCCGCAAACTGCTCGAACCGCTCCGCGTCAGCCCCGTTGACGCCGTTCGAAACGTGGCCGTCGAGCAGATCACTTCCATGCCGCAGCAGTAGTCTGGCGCGTCCACCATGCTGGCGCGACTGAAGTTTCCAGTCGGACGGAGCCGCGGACGCCAGTATCCGGAGCCGGAACACCCATACCGCAACGCCTTCCAGCGTGACCGGGATCGCGTGGTGCATTCCCGTGCCTTCCGGCGGCTGGAAGACAAGACCCAGGTCTTCACCCCGGAACTCTCCGATCACTTCCGCAACCGCCTCACCCACACCATTGAGGTGGCGCAGATCGCGCGCACCCTGGCCAACGCTCTCCAGTTGGACGAAGACCTGACTGAAGCGCTGGCCCTGGCCCACGACATCGGCCATCCGCCCTTCGCCCACGCCGGCGAAGAGGAACTCAATCGCCAGATGGCGCGCTTCGGGGAAGGCTTCGATCACAACCTGCATGCCCTCCGTATCGTGGAGCGGTTCGAGCAGCGCTACGCCCGCTTTCCAGGCCTCAACTTGAGCTTCGAGGTGCGTGAAGGCATCGTGAAGCATTCCCACGATTTTGCCCGCGGGGAGCGAACCGAAACGGACGCCTTCCTGCCGGGTTTGCGCCCGCCCCTGGAAGCCCAACTGATCGACCTGGCCGACGAGACGGCCTACAATACCGCCGACCTGGACGATGCCTTTTCGGCAGGGATGCTCTCCGCCGGCGATGTGGCTGAGCAGATCCCGCAATACCGGGTGCTGCACGAGGCGGCCAGGATCCAGTTCCCCGCAGCCACCGCCCGCGAGCGCTTCCACGAGTGCCTGCGCCAACTGGTGGACCAGTTGGTTTCCGGCTTGATCGCGGGAACTGTGGCTCGCGCCACCGCGGCCGCCGTCCAGTCCGCCGATGACGTGCGCGCCGTCCCGGAACGCCTGGTGGTATTCGCCCCCGAAGCCGCCGCCACCAGCCTGGCTCTAAAGCGCTTTCTCCACGCCAGGGTGTATGCCTCGCCCGGTCTGCGGCAGGGGCGGAGGCAATCGATGACCATGATCGGCGGGCTGTTCGCCTGCTTCACGGACGATCCCGGACGCCTGCCCGAACCCTACCGCCGGCAGGCGCGGGAGGGCGCGGCGCACCGCGTGGTGTGCGACTACATCGCCGGTATGACCGACGGGTTTCTGCGGCGCACCTACCGTCAAGTGGTCGGACCGGAGCCGCTCCTGGCGGAGTGACGGGCCAGGCTTCCCGCTATACTGGACGCATGGACTGCGCCATCTGTGGGAATCGCCGGCCGCGCCGGAGTTGCCCGGCTGTTCACGGGGACATATGCCCCACCTGCTGCGGCGAAGGGCGCGAGACCACGCTGCGTTGTCCCCTGGAGTGCGAGCATCTGCGGGAATCCCGCAAGCACGATAAGCCGGTGGTTCTGGAACCAGGCCAGGTACCCAACCGCGACATCCCCGTCACCGAGGAGTTCCTGGAGTCACGGGAAGAGTTGCTGGCGGCGATATCGACGGCGTTACTCCAGACGGCGCTGGGAACCGAAGGCGTGGTCGACTTCGATGTGCGCGACGCCATCGAGGCGCTGATTCGCACGCACCGCACGCTGGCTGCGGGGATTCAATACCATACCCGTCCGGAAAACCGTCTGGCGGCGGCCCTCTACGACGCTGTGCAGAAGGCCGTGGGGGAATTTCGCGCCCGCGAAACCGAACTCCTGGGCATGCCCAGGACGCGCGACAACGACGTGCTGGGGCTGCTGGTCTTCCTGCACCGCTTTGAGTTGGACCAGAACAATGGACGCGCCCGGGGCAGGGCATTCCTCGACGCCCTCCGCGGTGTCTATTCCTACCCGCCCGCTCCCGATCCTCCGGCGCCGTCGCCGCTGCTTCTCCCTTGAAGCGGTTTGACTTTTTCGATCAGGCACCCCCGTTTCCGGCCGGTGTTGACCACCTGGCCGGCGAACTTGTGCTCGTCGTTCACCAGTAGTTCAACCGGACGCTCCACGGGAAAATCGAAGGTGAGGAGGTGGCCCTCGGTGAGATCCAACAGGTCGCGGACTGTCAGGGTGGGGCCTTCCAGGCGCGCTTCCAGGGTTAGGGATGCGTCCCGCAGCAGGCGCAGCACACGTGCCTGCTCGCCGGCGCTGGCATGGGTTTTCCGCACCGACCACTGCTGGTCGAACTTCTGGCGCATCATCTTGATAACGATCGAGGGCATGGCTATGTTCATCATGCCCACGGTCTCGCCGATGCGGATTTCCACTCCGACCGCCACCACCGCTTCGTTGGGGGCCAGGATGTGCAGCAACTGCGGCTCGGTTTCCAGGCTCTCGATGGTGAAGTCGACGTCGGTGACGCCCTTCCATGCCTCCCGCAAGTCGTGGAGGATAATGCGGAACAGCCCGTCCAGCAGCTTCTGCTCGATCTCCGTGATGTCGCGCTGGATTCCGGCTGAACTCTTTCCCGATCCTCCCATCAGCATTTCCAGAATCGGGAATACCAGCGACGGGTTGATTTCCAGTACTCCGTTGCCGTCGTAGGGGCTTAGGCCCAGTGACACCATGCAGGTTGGCGAGGGTAGCCCGTCCAGGAACTCCGCGTAGGAGAGTTGCTCCACACTCACCAGGTTGACCGTCAGGTAGGAGCGCAGATACGCAGAGAGACTGGATACCAGGTTGCGGACGAAGGTGTCATGGAGCAGGTGGATGGCGCGGACCTGGGACTTGGGGATGCGGTCGGGGCGGCGAAAATCGAACTTGGCCGCCGGCGTGTCCTTCCGGTGGTCCTGCATCGTCTCGAAGACAGCGTCGATTTCTTGCTGGCTAAGCTGGCGGTTCACACAGTCTCCTGGAAGAGTATCGGCAGCCCCTCCGGAAACTTTAGGTCACCCCAGCCAGAGCCTGCCGGCCGCCGCTGCCAATCCCGCGGATTCGCACAATCCGGGGGCGAAGATGGCAGTACCACCGTCCACCTATGGGAACGGATTAGCGCTGTGGCGGGGTTTCTGCGAATTTTCGCCGCAGGCCTCTAATGCTTTTTCGGTTCCTTCCGATAAATCACATGTAAGGAGTCGAATGGAATCAGACGTTTTGGTTGTGGACGATTCCGCTGCCATCCGGAAGATCCTGCAACGGGTACTGCGTCAAACCGGCATGGCCATTGGCACAGTGCATGAGGCCGGCGACGGCCAGGAAGCTCTGGAGTTCCTGAAGGCGCACAAGATCGATCTTGTGCTGACCGACATCAACATGCCCAAGATGGACGGGCTTCAGCTTCTCGGCGCCATGAAGGCTTCGCCGCAGTGGAACAGTATCCCAGTAATGATGATCACTACTGAAGGGGGCGAGACCAAGGTCGGCGAAGCCGTGAGGCTGGGAGCGGCTGGTTACGTCCGGAAACCCTTCACCGCAGATCAGATCAAGGAGAAGCTGGCCGGTATCGTCGAGCTGGCGCTGCCAATATGAACCTGAAGGAAACGCTTGTCAACTCCATCTCCCAAGCCACCAGCAAAGTCTTCTCGACCATGCTGGGCCTGGAAGTTCAGTCGACCGAGACGGCGGTGGAGAAGGGCATGCCCGAGGCCACCGATGGGCTCGTGTCGTTCATTGGCCTGGCGGGTACCTGGGCCGGAACTGGAAGTCTGACGTGTTCCAAGGATCTGGGATGCCGTATCTGTTCTCAGATGCTGATGACCGAGACATCTTCCATTGACGAGGATGTGCTCGACTGTGTGGCGGAGATCACCAACATGGTCATCGGCAGCGTCAAGACAGACCTGGAAGCCATAGTCGGTCCGCTGGGGCTGAGCATCCCGACCGTGGTTTTCGGGCGGAATTTCACGACCAAGAGCGCCGGCAGCACGGACTGGATCGTAGTGCGCTTCCTGTGTGAGGGCGAACTGATGAGCGTGAAAATGTGTCTGGCCCCCAGCGAGAAGCTCACGCACGTCATTCCTCACTCGCTGGGCCAGACGTGTGCAGTGGATGGTTAGGTTGCGGGCCGGAAGCGGCCGGCTTGGAACACCGGACCGCGTTGCGCCGGGAGTGCGCTCTGGCTGGCAACCCGCTGGGCGTAACAAGCAGGAATAAGGAGAATCATGCCGCCAACAATGCTATCTGTCAATGAGCCGGGGGCCGCCACGCAGGTCGACGCGCGCGCGGGCAAGTACCTCACTTTCCACCTCGCTCAGGAGGAGTTCGGGATTCGCGTCCTCAAGGTGCGCGAAATCATGGGATTGCAGGATATCACGGCAGTTCCGCAAACGCCCGGCCACGTCAAAGGCGTCATCAACTTGCGGGGCAAGGTGGTGCCGGTGATCGATCTGCGGCTCAAGTTCGGACTGCCCGCGGCCGAGTACACCCAACGCACCTGTATCATCGTGACGCAGGTTCAGGGAGAGTCCACATCGGTGATGATGGGTATCGTGGTCGACGGCGTCTCCGAGGTGCTCAACCTGTCGGGGACCGAGATCGAGGATACCCCCGATTTTGGAGACTCGGCCGGCAGCCAGTACCTGCTCGGCATGGCAAAGGTCAAGGGCAAGGTCAAAATCCTGCTGGACATCGACCGGGTGCTCTCCACCGCCGAGATCCACAACCTCAACGCGGTACTGCATTAGAAAGAGAACTCCCATGAAGCAGCGGACGTTTCGATTCGACACCCGCATTGTGTACGGCACCGCCGCGCTTGGCGCCTTCCTGGTCATCATGGCCCTGGCGGGATTCTACGCCATCGGCGCCATTGACGACTCCTACGAGAACACGGCATCCAAGACCGCCCGAAAACTGGCGCTGGCGGGCAACATCGGCGCCGATCTCTATCGGATCAGGACCGGCATTAGAGGCACCGCCATGTACGCCTATGCCAAGAATCCCGATGGGATCACCGCCTCAAGGCAGATGATCGACGAGGGCAACGCCAGGCTCCGGCAAGCTCTCTCGGAGATGCGTCCCCTGCTCGTCACCGAACGCGGCAGGGAACTCGCGGCTGCGATCGAGAGTGGGTTGGAGTCCTGGCGCCCCATTGCCACGGAGGTAGACCGGCAGATCTCCAGCAGCGACATCGATGGCGCCGTCCAGCTCATCACGCAGAAAGGAACGCCGGTTTTCACGGCGCTCGGCAAGCAGGCCGACGACCTGATCGAATTCCAAAACCAGTTGTTGCAGCAGGACCGGCAGGCCACGGCCGACAAAGTCGCCAGCATACGCTGGCTTCTGGGGCTCCTGGCAGCGGCCGGCCTGACGGTGGTCGTCTTCTGCCAGTTGCAGGTACGCAGGGCCATCGGGGAACTGCGGCGCAACGCCGCCGAGATCCTGGAAGGCTCGCGCCAGTTGGCGGGTGCTTCCGGACAGATCGCCTCTTCCAGCCAGTCTGTGGCACAAGGCGCTTCCGAGCAGGCTGCCACCCTGGAGGAGACTTCGTCGTCGGCAACCGAAATCACCGCCGTGACCCGCAAGAATGCGGAGAACACCCGGTCCATGGCGGGTTTGATGACCGAGACCGCCCGCGTGGTGGAGCACGCCAATCGCAGCCTCGACGAGATGGTCCAATCCATGAAAGAGATCAACGGTTCGAGCGAGAAGATCTCGCGGATCATCAGAGTCATTGATGAGATCGCGTTTCAGACCAACATCCTGGCCCTGAACGCGGCCGTGGAAGCCGCCCGCGCCGGAGAGGCCGGCATGGGCTTCGCGGTGGTCGCCGACGAGGTCCGAAACCTGGCGCAACGAAGCGCCCAGGCCGCCCGCGATACCGCCCTGCTCATTGAGGAATCCATCGCCAAGAGCAACGGCGGCAGCGCCCGGCTGGACCAGGTGGCGGCATCCATCCGGCAGATCACGGCCAGCGCCTCGCAGGTCAAGACGCTGGTGGATGAAGTGGACGTGGGCAGCCAGGAGCAGGCTCGCGGCATCGAGCAGATCGCCACCGCCGTGGGCCAGATGCAGCAGGTGACGCAACGCGTGGCGGCCAACTCGGAGGAGAGCGCGGCGGCCGGAGAAGAACTGTCGGCGCAGGCGCAGAACCTCCATTCCATCGTGGAGCGCCTGAGGGGCTTACTGGGCGCCATCTCGGAGGAACCCTCGCGCCCGGCTGCGGGCCACCGGCAGACGTTGGCTCCAATGGCCATGCCGGCCGGCGCCTCCAGCCGGCGCGCCGGCGCCCGGGACGGCGCCCCCGCCGCGCAGCCAGCGCGGCCGGCGGGGGGCGGGCGAAACGAATTTCCGCTGGATGATTCCGAGCTTGGATTCTGAGGAGTGATCCGGTGCCCGAACAGAAGGAACTACGTCGTCAGATCGATGACCTGGCCGCCCAGTCGGTGGTCGGTGGAATGGATGCCGGAGATGGCTGGCCGTCCTCCTGCGTCCCCGCCGTGGAGCGGATCCGCGATACTGCCAGTCGGGTCCACGCCCAGCGGATAGCCACGATCGCCGCAGCCGTCCTGGAAGCCATGCAACAAGTCGGGACCGGGCCGCCGGCGGGCGCCCTGGACGCCTCCAGCGCTTTGCAGGACGGCATTGCCAGGTTGCAGGAGGCTGTAGATCAGGAGGAGCAGGAGGGCGGGACGCCGGCATCGAGGACGTCGCTAGCGCAAGACCCGGAACTCCTGTCGGACTTCGTTCTGGAGAGCCGTGAGTACCTGACGGCGATCGAAGCGCAGGTGCTAACGCTGGAGCGAGACCCTTGCAACTCCGAGGCACTCCACTCCGTCTTCCGGGGCTTCCATACCATCAAGGGGCTGGCGGGCTTCCTGGAACTCTGGGATGTCCAGAAACTCTCCCATGAAGTGGAGGCGATCCTCGATCGCGCTCGCAACTTCCAACTGACTCTCACTGGAACGGCCATCGACGCCATTCTGCAAAGCGCCGACCACCTCCAGCGCTGGCTTTCGCACCTGGAGACATCCCTGAAGAACCAGCCTTCGGCCCCTCCGGCATGGGACGAAGCGCTGTTCTCGCGGGTTCATGCGCTTTCATCGCTCCAGAGCCCGCCCGAGCCCGCCGCTGAACAGGCGCAGGAACAGGTCCCTGAACCGGTCACTGAACCCGTCCCGGAGCCGGCCTCCGGGGAGTTGTCTTCGATGGCGTCGGCGATCGCAACAGCCGGCACGACACCGGTCCCCGTGCAGCCGGCTCCCGAAGAGACGCCTGTCGCCGAGGGCGCCCGCGGCGAGCGGCGCAGCGAGACCCTGGCCGTCAAGGTGGACACCGCCAAGCTCGACTACCTGGTCGATATGGCCGGAGAGATGGTCATCGCGGAATCGCTGGTGAGCCACGATCCGGAACTGAGCGGGAACAAGAACCCCCGCCTGCAGCGCAACCTGGCGCAACTCAAGCGCATTACCACCGAGCTGCAGAAGACTTCCATGTCGATGCGTCTGGTTCCCATCGGGCCGCTGTTCCGGCGCATGGCGCGCCTGGTTCGAGACCTCTCGCGGCAATTCGATAAGCAGGTTGAGATGGAGACGGAGGGCGACGACATCGAGTTGGATCGGACCATTGTGGAAGCCCTGGCCGACCCGCTCATGCACATGGTGCGCAACGCCCTGGATCATGGGATCGAATCTCCCAAGGAACGCCTGGCTCAAGGTAAAACCGCCGCGGCCCGCCTGCTCCTGCGAGCCCAGCACCAGGCCGGACACGTGGTCATCGAAATCGCCGACGATGGCCGCGGGTTGGACCGCGCGAAGATCGAAGCCAAGGCCATCCAGAAAGGCCTGATCGCTTCGACGGAGGGAATGGGCGAGAACGAGATCTTCAATCTGATCTTCGAGCCGGGGTTCTCGACGGCCGCCAAGGTGACCAACGTCTCCGGCCGCGGCGTGGGGATGGACGTGGTCCGGCGGCACGTCGAGAAGCTGCGCGGGCGGATCGAGATTCACTCGGTAAAGCAGAAAGGGTCGTCGTTTCTGCTGAAACTGCCCCTGACGCTGGCCATGATCGACGGGCTGGTGGTCGGGGTGGGGGCTGAGCAGTACATTGTCCCGTTGTTTGCGGTGCGGGAGATGTTCCGTCCGACTGAGGACACCATCTGGACAGTGCAGCAGCGGTCGGAGATGGCGCTGGTGCGCGATACCCTCCTGCCCGTGATCCGGCTGTACCGCCGGTTTCATGTGACGCCGAAGTCCGAAGATCCGAGGCAATCGGTGCTGATCGTGGCCGAGAGCGAATCCCGGCGGTTCTGCCTGTTGGTAGACGACCTGATCGGCAAACAGGAAGTGGTTATCAAGAGTTTGGGAGAAACGTTTAAAAACATCCCCGGGATCGCCGGGGGAGCCATTATGGGAGACGGGCGGGTAGGCTTGATCCTGGAGCTCGATCGTCTTTTCAAGGACCGGACGTGTGACACAACCCACTGAGCTGACGGAATGGGACGCGCTACGGCCTCTCAGCCCGCACGAGTTCGAGCAAATCCGCAAGCTGGCCTACCAGACCTTCGGACTGGATCTGAAAACCGGCAAGGAAGAGCTCGTGTCGGCGCGGCTGCGGAAACTGGTTCGCAACGGTGGGTTCCGCTCGTTTCAGGATTACTACCGGCACATAGTGGAAGACAAGACCGGTGTGGCGCTGGCCGGCATGATCGACGCCCTGGCCACCAACCACACGGCCTTCCTGCGGGAACCGGATCATTTCCGGTTCTTCCGTTCCGAGGTGCTGCCCCAGATAGCGGGCCGGGAGACGGTGGAGACCTGGAGTGCGGCGTGTTCCACCGGGGAAGAGGTCTGGACCCTGGCCTGCCTGTTGAACGAGGCCTTGCCGGGCCGCCGGGTCCGGATTGTCGCCACCGACATATCCAACAAGGCGCTCCGCTTCGCTTCCACCGCCTGCTACCCGCTGGAGCGCTGCCGGGATCTGCCGCCCGCCTGGCTTTCGCGATATTTCGTCGCCGACGGGCGGCCGGCGCAGTCCTACCGCGTCACCGACGCCCTCCGTGCCCAGGTTCAGTTTCAGCGCGTGAACCTGGTGGAGCGCCTTCCATGGCCGCATCGGTTTCAGGTCATTTTCTGCCGCAATGTCATGATCTATTTCGACCGGACCACGCAGGAGCGCGTGGTGCGGCAACTCACCGAGCACCTGGAACCCGGCGGGTACCTGTTTGTTGGTCACGCCGAGAGCCTGACTCGAGTTTCTCACGGGCTGGAGTACGTGCAGCCCGCGATTTACCGGAACCCATCCAAGAGAGATCACTCGTGGACCAAATAGTCGTAGGCATGGCGGATTGCCGGGTTGCGGACGGCAGCGGGCAGGTGCTGGCCACCTTTGCCTTGGGTTCGTGCATCGGGTTGGCGATTTACGACCCGCAAACCAAGGTCGGAGGCCTGCTGCATTTCATGCTGCCGGACTCCACCATCGATCCGGCGCGTGCCAAGGCCAACCCATACATGTTTGCCGACACGGGCATTCCCCTTCTCCTCGAGCAGGTATTCGGGCGCGGCGGCATGAAGCGGCGGCTGCTTGTGCGGGCGGCAGGGGGAGCCCAGATGATGGACCAGGAAAACGTATTCGAGATCGGCAAGAGGAACTACCTGGCCCTGCGTAAGATCCTGTGGAAGTCGGGCATCCTGTTGCACGCCGAGGCGGTGGGCGGGGTGCGAAGCCGCACGGTGCGTCTGGAGACTGCCACTGGCAAGATGTGGCTGCTGGAGGGCGGCGAGCAGCGGGAACTGGTCGCGGGCGCTCCGCGGCAGGGAGGCAAGTGATGGCATACCGTGTCCTGATTGTGGATGACTCGCCGGCCATGCGAAACTTCGTGCGGCGCGTCATGGAGCTGTCCGGCTTTGACCTGGCGGTCTGCTTTGAGGCCGGTGACGGCGGCGAGGCGTTGAAGGTACTGAGTTCCGAGTGGGTGGACGCGATACTCACCGACATCAACATGCCCGGTATGGACGGCGAGGAGTTCCTGCGCCGTCTCTCGGCGGACGAAATCCTGAAGTCGATTCCGGCCATCGTAATCTCTACGGACGCAACCAGGAACCGGATGGACCGGTTAACCACGCTGGGCGCCCGTGGCTACATCACCAAGCCCTTCGTTCCCGAGGACTTGCGGGAGGTGCTCGAACGCACCCTGGGGGATCCAAATGCCTGACATGCCGTTCCAACGCGCGCTCCGGAACTCGGTACAGGAAGTCCTGGAGAAGATGTTCTTCGTCGAGCCGCTGGAGGAGCCGCCCGCCGAGGCCGAATCGCCGGACGAAGAAATGGCGGTCCAGCTTGCCTTCGATGGCGTGCCCTCGGGTGCGCTGACGCTTCGCGTTTCCAACGCCGCTGCGCGCCAGATCGCGGCGGACTTCCTCGGCGAGGACGAGTCGGGTCTGTGCTCCGGTCAGGTCGAGGAGGTGGTCCGGGAGCTGGCAAACATGATATGCGGCTCGGTGTTGAGCCGGGTGGAGAGCACGGCCACGTTTCGTCTGTCCCCGCCCCGGCTGCTGGTCCCCAGAGAAGGGCAGAACCGGCAGGAGGCCGCCGAGCTCCGTGCAGTCCACGCCGTCGCCATAGGCAGCGGCACGCTCACGGCGTCCGTGGAAACGAGAGACCCCGTATGCCCAGCGGTCGAAAAATCCGCGTCCTGATCGTCGACGACTCCGCCATCGTCCGCAAGATCCTCAGCGAAGCCTTGGCCGGAGAAGAGGATCTTGAGGTCGTGGGCACGGCCCCGGATCCCTATGTGGCCCGCGATAAGATCGTCACCCTGCAACCCGATGTCCTGACGCTGGACATCGAAATGCCCCGGATGGACGGGCTTACCTTTCTCAAGAAACTGATGCGGTTTCACCCGGTACCCACCGTGGTCATCAGCTCACTGGCTCAGCCGTCCTGCCGCGCCGCCCTGGAAGCGCTGGAGTTCGGCGCTGTCGAGGTCCTGGCCAAGCCGGGCGGTCCCTACTCGGTCGGCGAGCTCCGCCATAACCTGGCCGGGAAGATCCGAGCCGCCGCCGCCTCGCGCGTCCGCATGCCCGCCGCGGCTCCCCCATCCCCGCCCGCCCCGGAGCCACCTGCGGTGCTCGCCGAGCGCCCGCCCCTGCCGCCGGAGACCGTGATCGCCATTGGTGCGTCCACCGGCGGCACCGAGGCTATCGCTTCGGTGCTCACCCGGCTGCCTGCCAACACACCGGGAATTGTCGTAGCCCAGCACATCCCGCCCGGCTTCTCGCGCGCCTTCGCAGAACGCTTGAATGGAGCCTGCCGCATCGATGTCAAGGAAGCCGAGGACGGTGACACCCTGCGCGCCGGTCTGGCGCTGGTGGCCCCCGGCGACTTTCACATGGTGTTGCGGCGCTCCGGAGGGCGCTACTTCGTTAACGTCCGAACCGGTCCCCGCGTCTGCTACCAACGGCCGAGCGTGGATGTGCTGTTCCATTCCGTCAGCGAAGCCGCCGCCGCCCGCGCCATCGGAGTGCTGCTCACCGGTATGGGCTGCGATGGAGCCCAGGGACTCCTCCGCATGCGCCGTGCCGGCGCCCACACCATCGCCCAGGACGAAGCCTCCTGCGTGGTGTTCGGCATGCCCCGCGAAGCCATCGCGCTCGGCGCGGCTGCCCAGGTTTTGCCGTTGTCCGCCGTTTCCGCCGCCATCCTGGCTCCCCGCCACGGGCGCCCCATGCCGGAGTCCGCGGTCCTCGCCTGAAACCCAAGCGGTGTCCGCTACCCTCATGTCCGAAGTGACCGGACAAGCCTCGCCTCCGGGTTCGTTTGGAGATGCCCTTCGGCGCCGGAAATCTGCTACCGTAAATCCGGAGAATCGCCATGCAACCGTTCCGGTATCACGTTTTCGCCTGCGAGCAGCAGAAGCCCGAGGGAGCGCCGTGTTGCGCGGCGCGAGGCGGAGCCCAGGTCCTGGAAGCCTTGCGGCGCGAAATCGGGATGCGCGGGTTGGTGGAGCAGGTCCAGGTGACCGCGTGCGGCTCCCTCGGGTTGTGTGAGCACGGGCCCAATGTTGTGGTGTACCCCGAAGGCATCTGGTACTCGGGTGTCACCGAGGCCGACGTGCCGGAGATCGTCCGGTCGCACTTCCAGGAGGGCACGCCGGTGGCGCGGCTGGCGCAGACCGATCCGGCGTCGGTGCATGCCGAGGTCCTCAAGAGCCGCGAGAAGATGCTGGCGGCGCGCCGGGCCCAGGAAGCTTCCGGCGCAGTCCCCGACGATTTGAGCGAGCGCATGCGCGCGTTTCAGGAGAGCCGCGCCATCCTCACCGCGCTGGAACTCGACCTGTTCACAGCGGTAGGGGACGGCGGGGGCGCCGCGGAAGTGGCCGCCAGACTCGGCGCCGCGCCACGCTCGGCCGAGATGCTCCTGAACGCGCTGGCGTCGCTCCGCCTGCTGGTGAAGCAGGACGGCGTCTTCCGTAACTCGCCCGCATCCGCGCGCTACTTCACCGCCGGCTCGCGGGACAACGCCCGGCCGGCCCTGCTGCACACCGCGCACCTGTGGCAGAGCTGGAGCGCTCTCACCGAATGCGTGCGCGCGGGCACGGCCGCGGGCCACGAAGAGACATCCCGCGGCGGCGCGGACTGGACCGAGGCCTTCATCGCTGCCATGCACCGCAACGCCACGGAGCGCGCGCCGCTGGTGGTGCGCACGGTGGGCGCCGAAGCCGCGAGGCGGATGTTGGACGTGGGCGGCGGATCGGGCGCCTATTCGATCGCCTTCGTCCAGGCCAACCCCGCCTTGCGCGCCGAGATTCTCGATCTGCCCGGGGTCGGGTCGATTGCGCGCAGCCACATCGAGCGGGCCGGCGTGGCGGACCGCGTCACGGTGCGCGCGGGCGATCTGCGCTCGGACCGCCTGGGCGAGGGATACGACCTGGTCTTCATCTCGGCCATCTGCCACATGCTCAGCCCCGAGGAGAATCTGGACCTGCTGGTCCGCTGCCGCGAGGCGCTCTCGCCCGGCGGCCGGGTGGTGATCCAGGACTTCATTCTGGAGCCGGACAAGACGTCTCCGCGTTTCGCCGCGCTGTTCGCGCTCAACATGCTGGTGGGCACGCGCGGCGGCAGCAGTTACAGCGAGCCGGAGTACGCCGCGTGGCTCGGCGAGGCAGGCTTCCAGGAAGTCCGCCGCGTGCGGCTGCCCGGGATCACCGGGCTGATGATCGGGTCGCGGGGGTAAGCAGCGCCCCGCTCACGACCCCGGCAGTTACTTCTTCAACAGGGAAAGCTGTACCTGCTGAAACGGCGTCGTGGTCACGGTCACCTGCGCGCCGCACGCCATCTGCAGTTGTTGCCGCAGAGCCGTTGAAATCACGCCCGCCGGAAAGTAGAGGAACACGTCGGCCTTCGCCGTGAAATAGACCCGCAACGAGCCGAGGGCCAATGCCAGGGTTTGAATCGGCGGGGTTCCAGAGCCGGGATACACCTGAAGCAGGGCAATGGAACCGACCTTGGCCGTCCTGGCAATCGCGGCTGCAGCCGTAACGAAATTCGGCCCCGTCAGGTTGACGGGTGGAAACAGGCTGGGGCTGCTGTTGGTGCTACCGCCAGTGATGGATCCGCCAAGGTTGTTCAACAAAGACATGATGGCGTCATGCGCGGCACTCTGGCCCGCCAGCAGAGTAGAAAACTGCTGGCTTTGCTGATTCACCTGCTGCTGGAACATGAGGTTCTGCATGTTCTGCTGCTGCTGCTGCATCACGGCATCACCAAGTCCACCCGCTGCGCCGCCACCAGCACCACCCAGCAGCCCCCCGATCCCACCAACCGCCGCCCCGATAGGGCCTCCCGTCAGCAGCCCGCCCAGGGAGCCCGCCAGCAATCCTCCGAGATTCATAATCGACTGCTCCTTTCCAGCCACCACGCGTGGGGGTTTTCTGGTGGCGTGCCACGCCGGAATCCGGGAATCCGATTTCAGACTACGTAGTCTGAGAAAGTATAGCTCCGTCTCCGATCTTTTAGTCCAATGGCCGGCTGCCCGTAGCGGCTACCAGTACCGGGCGTACCTGTGACCAGCTCGCCGCCGGCCAGTGCCCGTGTTGGACGAGTCGCTCCGTGGAGAGACTAATAGGCGTTAGAATCAGTAGATTACGGGCTGTTTGCTGGGGCTGGCCGTTCCCGAGGCGCGCCGGTGGCCTACGTCCCGCTCACCAGGAAGACCGCCACTTCGGCCAGTAGATTGGGCATGGTCACGACCTTGCGGTGTCCCGCCAGGAAGTAGCGCCGCTCCACCATCAGGCCCTCGGCGGCGGCCAGTTCCTCGAAATCCTGCACCGTCAGGAAGTGGATGTTGGGCGAGTCGTACCACTCGTAGGGGAACAGCCTGGTGCGCGGGGCGCGGCCGCTGAGCAGCATCGAGAGGCGCACCCTCCAGTGTCCGAAATTCGGAAAGGCCACGATCACGCGGCGCCCCACGCGCACCATCTCGCGCAGGACCTGCCGCGGATGGCGCGTCTCCTGCAAGGTCTGGCTGAGGATCACGTAGTCGAACGCATGGTCGGGATAGTCGGCCAGGCCCTCGTCGATATCGCTCTGGTGCACCGAAACGCCGCGCGCGATGGCTCGCGAGACCTTGGCGCCGGAGATCTCCACGCCGCGGCTCTCCACATCCTTATTGGCCGCCAGCCATGCCAGTAGCTCGCCTTCGCCGCAGCCCAGGTCGAGCACCTTGGTCCGCGGTTCCACGATATCGCCGATGATGGCGTAATCGCTGCGGCCCAGCAGTTCGCGCACGAAGGGGGATTTCTTGGGTGTCTCGGCGGTCATGCGATCTTCTCGAAGGTGCTGGCCAGGAAGCCGCGGACCAGGTTGGTCTGTTCGGCTACATCCACCAGGAACGAATCGTGCCCATAGTTCGCCTGCAGCTCGACGTAATCCACGTCGCAGT
>Ga0265323_10000416_pt1 | contig 24443 bp, 17 predicted proteins | sample 41225metaG_FD_193580 | JGI IMG/M metagenome (GOLD analysis project Ga0265323, IMG submission 193580) | Rhizosphere microbial communities from Carex aquatilis grown in University of Washington, Seatle, WA, United States - 4-12-25 metaG | ecosystem: Host-associated > Plants > Roots > Rhizosphere...
GCTGCGCGATGCGAACGTGATCCGCCCGGCGCACTCGCCAAGTTCGGTCCACAGTACGTGCGCACTGGCTAGGGTGGCGTGGCCGCAGAGCTCGACTTCAATGGCCGGCGTGAACCAACGCAGATGGTACTGGCCGGGACCGGTGCGCACAAAAAAGGCGGTCTCGGATAGTCCATTTTCAAAAGCGATGCGCTGCATCACGTCATCCGGCAGCCAGCGTTCCAGCGGCGCCACGCCGGCGGGGTTGCCGGAGAAAATCCGGTCAGTGAAGGCGTCGATCCAGAAGAAGGGAAGGCTCATGCCGTGAACGTCGGACATTCAACGCGCAAGCATCAACTCCCAAATGGAGTGTACGGTGTTCCCGTGGGGTTTGCTGTGTCACCCGGCCACGGCGGCCATCAGGTATGGCTGGCGAGGGCCGGGCCGGCGAGGCGGCAGAGGCGCCAGCCGTCCATCTCGACGGCGCCAAGTTTTTGGTAGAAACCCTTCGCGGACTCATTCCAGTCGAGCACGGTCCATTCCATCCGGCCGCAGCCGCGGGCGTTGGCCAGTTGCGCACAGTGCCGCAGCAGCGCCCGGCCGATGCCACGACCGCGGCAGGCGGGTTCCACGAACAGATCTTCAAGGTAGAGGCCGGGTCGGGCAAGGAACGTGGAATAATTATGAAAAAAGACTGCGAAACCGGCGGGCTGGTCGTGCCAGAACGCGAGGAGGCACTCGGCCGCCGGCCGGCCTTCGGCGGGGAAAAGCGTGGCGCGCAGCCGCACCTCGGTGGCCTCGACTTCGTGCGACAGTTTCTCATAAGCCGCGAGCTGGCGGATGAACTGCAGGATGCGGGGAATGTCGGTGATGGTGGCGGCGCGAATGGCGATCATGGCAGGGTTGATTCCAAACGCCAAAATCCCGCCAAGTCCATCGCCCAATGCCGGCGACGGCACAGCGTTCAATCTCTGCCAGCTACCCATATCACGGCTGAGGTGTTTTCCCGGGCTCTCCGGGAAGACAGCACTGTTGCACTGGCCGGACTGACGGGTTATTTCCTTCTGCATGTTTCTTTGGAAAGGTGTGTGCTTGGTCTGGACCACGGTCTGGCTCGGCGCGTTCACCGCCGTCAGCACGACATCAGAGCCGGCAAGCCTGCGCTTGCGGACGGAGGCTGCGGTCACAGTGCCGGATTCCGTCGGACTGGTGGGCGCCGCCGGCATCTTGGTCGTGCTGGGTTTCCTGTGGTGGCGGAATCGCAGCTTGCGGAGGAGGCTCAAGCCATCGGCACTCGATTTACCTCTGGGGGAGGCGCGCTACCGTGCGCTTTTTGACAACACGCCCGTGCAGATCCTGGAAGAGGATTTCACGCGAGTCGGCGAGACGTTTGCACGGTTGCGGGCCGAAGGGGTGAGTGATCTGTTCACGTTTCTGGCCGGGCACCCGAACCAGCCGCGCGAATGGCTGGGCCTGGTGCGGTTGGTGTCCGCCAACCGGCCGGCCATCGCCGCCGCCGGGTTCGCGGCAGAGGCGGAGATGGCAGCAGAGTTTCCGCAGCATGTCGCGGCGCCGTACTTGGAGATCTTCAGCCACCAGCTCACCGCGCTGTGGGCCGGGCGCCGGAGGTTCGAGGATGAATTCCGCTATCTGGACGCGCAGGGGCAGGAAAGCGCCTGCCTAATGCAATGCCAGGTGGGCGAGCAGGCGGGGCAGCCGGATTTTTCGCGGGTGGTGCTGGTGCTGCTCGATGTCACGACCGCCAAGCGGACGACGGCAGCACAGATGGAGAATCAGGATCTGCTGCGGCAGATTCTGGCCGGCGCCAACATCCTGCTGTGGTGGGCGCAAGTGCGCCGGGAACACGGCCATCTCGCCTGGAAGATGAACGTTCCCTCGCAGTCCTACGACAGCCCGCTGTATCGCCTGGCCACCGCGCTGGACCGGGGCGGACTGTGGGACGGTGAGCACGTGCCCGAACTGGCGCAATTGACGGTGCGCTCGGAGCAGGCCCTGCTCACCGGCAGCCCCGGTTACCAGCAGGAATACCAGGTAGTCTCCCGGGAAGGGACGAGCCATTGGGTCAATGAAGAAGTGAGCATCCGCCGGGTGGGGGTGGACGAGTGGAGTCTGGTCGGTGTGGTCACCGACGTGACCGCGCAGCACAAAGCCGAGGAGGCGCGGAAAGCCAGCGAGGAGCAGTTGCAGCAGATCCTGGCGCGGGCGGACTGCATGCTGTGGCGGGCGAATGTCGTACGCCAAAGTGCGGGCCCGTTCTGGAGAAGCTTCGATCTGCCTACCTCAGGCCTGTACACACGGCTCAAGGATGTCGGGATCATTCCCGGCGACGGGCGGCTCTGGCTGAAAGAATTTGTGGCGGAGCGGCCCGAGATGGATGCACGCGCCGAGCAGGCCATTCTCTCCGGCGCCCCGGGCTACGAGCAGGAATTCCATGTCGTCAAGGACCAGCAGTCCTTCTGGATGCACGAACAGGTCATGATCACAGCGGCCGGACCGGACGAGTGGAGTATGGTCGGCGTGATCACCGACGTGACCGCGCAGCACAAAGCCGAGGAGGCGCGGCAGGCCAGCGAGGCGCAGTTGCGGCAGATCCTGACCCAGGCGGACTGCCTGCTGTGGCGGGCGCAGGTGGTGGACAACACCGCCGGGGTGTTGAACTGGAACCTCTACATCCCGCAATCCAGCCTTTACCGCGAGCTGTTCGGCGACGATCCCTCGGAACATCCGAACTTTATGTGGAGCGAACTGAATGTGCCCGGATTGGCGGAGATGAACGCGCGCAGCCTGGCCGCAATTCGCAGCGGTGCGCCGGGGTACGAGCAGGAATTTTGCGTCGTCAAGACCGTCCGCACCTACTGGTTGCATGAACAGGTGTCCATCACGGCGGTCGGACCGGGCAGATGGAACCTGGTGGGGGTCATCACCAACGTCACGGCGCGGCATGATGCCGAGGAGGCGCAAAAGACCAGCGAGGCGCGGTTGCGGCAGATTTTGACCCGGGCGGACTGCCTCCTCTGGCAGGCGAATATTCTGCGCGAGGGCGGCGGGGTGCGATGGCACAATTTCACCATGCCAAGCTCCGGGCTCTGCGAACGCCTGTTTGGCGCCCTGCCGCCCACCACGGGGACCGGTCTTTGGCTTCCCACGGACACCCCGGATCTGCCGGAGATGACCCGGCGCAGCACCGAGGCCATTCTTTCCGGGGCGCCCGGCTACGAACAGGAGTTTCACGTGATTCGGCCGGGGAGGCCGCTGTGGCTGCATGAACAGGTGTCGATCACGTCCACCAGCCCGGATGAGTGGAGCCTCGTCGGGGTGATCACCGACGTCAGCGCCCGGCGCGAGGCGGAGGCGGCGCTCGCCGTCGAGAAGGAGCGCCTGATCGTGACGCTGCGCGCCATGACCGAGGGCGTGATCACCACCGACACACGCGGGGTTGTGCAATTCATGAACCGCGCCGCCGCGGAACTTACCCAGCAGGAATCGGTGACCGCCGTCGGGCGCCCGCTGGCGGAGGTCTGCATCCTCCAGGAAACACCCTCGAACCGGGTCTTCACCCTGCCCGTCATCCGCGTGCTCGAGGAAGGCGCCCGCGTCGACCTGCCGCCGCAAATCATGCTCATGGGCCGCAAGGGGGCGGCGTGCCTGGTCGAAGGATGTTGCCTGCCGGTGCGCGAGGCCAACAGCGAGCTCATCGGCACCGTGCTGGTCCTGCGCGACGTAACGGTCCGCCAGCGCTTCGAGCAGGAATTGCAGCGCGCCTCCCGCCTAGAATCGGTCGGCATCCTGGCCGGCGGCATCGCCCATGATTTCAACAACATCCTGACGGCGATCATGGGGAACGTCACCCTCGCGTTGCTCGACATCGAGGCCCTCTCCAAGGCGGAACGCTATCTGCGCGAAGCCGAACGCGCGACCCTGCGGGCGCGGGACCTCACGCAGCAGCTGCTGACGTTTGCCAAGGGAGGCGACCCGGTGCGCACCGCGGTACGACTGCCGGAGATTGTCACCGAGGCCGCGCAGTTTGTGTTGCACGGTTCGCGCGTAAAGTGCGAGTTCGACCTGCCGGCCGAACTCTGGCCGGCCAACGCGGACAAGGGTCAGCTCGGCCAGGTGGTGCAAAACCTGGTGATCAATGCCAGCCAGGCCATGCCGGAGGGCGGCACCATCCGCATCACCGCGCACAACGAGGCGGTGCTGATTGATTCGCACCAGGCCCTCGCCCCCGGCGATTACGTTCACCTGGTCGTAACCGACACCGGCACGGGCATCCGGGCGGAGCATCTCGTGAAGATCTTCGATCCCTATTTCACCACCAAGCAGCAGGGCAGCGGCCTCGGCCTGACCACCGTGTACTCCATCATCAAGAAGCACAACGGCCACATCGAGGTGGAGTCGGTGCTCGGCCGCGGCACGACCTTTCACTTCTGGCTGCCGGCGTTGCGCGAACAGCAGCTCGACCTTCCGGAGGAGCAAAAAGAAAGCCTGTCGCCCCTGAAGGGCCGCGTGCTGTTCATGGATGACGAGGAGCCCATTGTGCAGATGGCGGGCACGCTGCTGCAGCGGCTGGGCTTCGAGGTGGAAGTGACCCACGACGGGACCGAGGTCGTGCAAAAATTCGAAGCCGCGCATGCGGCCGGCCGGCCGTTCGATCTGGTGGTGATGGACCTCACCGTGCCGGGTGGGATGGGCGGACGCGAGGCGATCGACCAATTGCGCCGGATCGACCCCGGCGTGAAGGCGATTGTCTCGAGCGGCTACTCCAGTGATCCGGTGCTGTCCAATTACCGTGCGTACGGATTTCGCGGCATGGTGGCCAAGCCCTACAAGATTGAGGACTTTACCCGCGTCCTGCGTGAAGTGATGCGCGGAACCCGTTCGCCCATCCCGATTCCCCCCAAAAGCCAGCCGGAAGGCCGGTAGTCAGGGCCGGCCAACAAAGAATCCTGGGCCTTCCACCGGACACACGGGAACCGTTCGTGCCCGGGGTGGTCAGTCGCGACGCACCTTGATCACCCATCTCGAGGAACCGCGGCAGCGAATGACCCGGGCAGCCGGTTGATCTCCTGCCGCCGCCTCGAGCAGCTAAAACCGGATTCACCCCAACATCATGAAACCCGCATTGAAATTCCGGACGCTGCTGGCCGCGGCGCTGCTGGCGGCATCGTTGACTGGCTGTGTGGCGGTGGTCGCGGGGGCGGCCGGGGCGGGCACGGTGGTTTGGGTACGTGGCGAGTTGGAGGCGGTGCTCGATTCCAATTATGAAAAGGCGGTGACGGCCGCCAATCTGGCCATCAGGCAATTCCAGTTTGCCAAGATCAGCGAGAAGAAGGATGCACTCACGGCCATCCTCATTGCCCGGACAGCAGAGGACCGGAAGGTCGAGATTAAGGTCAGCAAAACCGGCGATCAATCCGCCAAGGTGCAGATCCGGGTGGGTTTCTTCGGCGACGAGGCGCTCTCGCTGACCGTCCTCGACAAGATCAAGACCAACCTCTGAATCGGGCGCAACGCCGCCCGGGGCGCGCGAATTTCCGCGGAGCTGCAGCACCCGGCATCACGGGTCAGTTTTGACCGAGGCCGAGTTCGCGCACGAGCCAGGCGGTCCGATCTTCGCGGATAGTCGGCGGAGAAGTCATCTCGTGACCGGCCGCCTCGTAGCGCCGCGTCTGCTTCGGTTCGTTAACGGCGGCGAAGAACTCCCCGGCCGTCTCCGCGGAAACGTATTCGTCGTGGCCGGCAAACTGCGTGAACGTGCTCACGCCAGTTGTCGCGTGCAAATAGTCCTTCAGCTCCAGGACGCGGTTTTGCTCCAGATAAACCTCCATCGCAGCAGGCTTCTTCGAGAAGAAGGCCCAATCCGTCAGGCTCGCGGTCGGGGCGATCCACACACACGTACGGACCCCCGGATGCACGGCCACCGCCATGGTCCCGTACATGGCCCCGTAATCGTGGGCGACGAACCCGACCCGCGACGGGTCGATATCCGGCTGGGAAAGGAGCAGGTCCATCGCCCGGCACAGCGCGACGACCTGGCGGATGGAGTTGGCGTAATCCTCCTCCAGGACGCGCGAGGGATACCAGCGCGGCTTGGCCCACATGGCATCGGGTAGCACCGAGACGACGCCGCGACGGGCGAGGGCCACCGCCTCGTCGAGAAATTCGGTGCGATTGGTGGTGGTGGGTTCGCCCAGCCAATGCACCCAGAGAACACCGGCGTACGGGCGCTGCACCCGGGGGCCCGGTATCACGAGGTAGGCGGCCACGCGTCCGTCGGGCTGCCCGGGGACGGCTACAAAGGAAACGTCGCGCACGCTGACGCCGTCGCGGTCGGAAACCGCCTTTTCCTCGAGCGCAAAGTCCGCGCGCCGGTCATACGTGAAGAGCGGAAGGCGTTCGCTCAAAAGCCGGCCGGCAGCGGAGTCCTGGGCATGGGCAGGAAAAGAAAGCAGCCGTAGCAGGACGGCGAGGTGCACGATGCGACGGGACGAGGTGGTCATTAGAGGTTGCGGGTGGCTTTGGCTGCAAATCCTCAGGCCAGACCCGCTTGCCGGGGGAGTGAATCCCTCAGGGATGAGCGGAGACTGCCGCGGGTCAGGCCGGATTGAATGGGCAATGAACCTCAACCAGGGATTTGCGCAACACGCCTTTTGGGGGAAGAACCCCGACGGGTGCGAACTGGATTATTGACCGCAGTGGACGGACGCGGCATCGGGTAGGGCACACCGGCCGTTCGCCCCATGAGTCCCCTATGCACGAACAGCCGCGGCACCGCAGCGGCGCGCGTTTTGGCGCGGCGTGGCGGCGCCCGCGGCGGCTTTGCGCTGCTGATCACCGTCACGCTGCTCGCGTTTGTCGTCGGGCTGCTGCTGAGCCTTGTCACGCTCACCCGCGTCGAGACGGTGATCGCGGTCAATACCCAGCAGGCGGAGCAGGCGAGGCAGAACGCCCGCCTGGCGCTGCAACTCGCCGTCGGCCGGCTGCAGTGCTTTGCGGGCTCCGACCAGCGCGTGACGGCGCGGGCCGACCTGCTGCCCGCCGGCAATGGCAATCCGTATTGGACTGGCATCTGGGATGCCGCTTCCGCCTCGCCGGCTCCGCTCACGTGGCTGGTGAGCGGCAATGAGATCCAGCCGCTCGCATTCGCGCCGGCCGATCCGGTGGCCGATCCGGCGCCGGACAATGACTCGGTGTGGCTGCTGCGCGCCCCAGTGGGTGCGCCGGGTCAGCGCATCAAACTCCCGCGGCAGCCCGTCCGCGCCGCGGACCTGCCGGGACTGGAAGGACCGCAGCGTGTGGGTCATTACGCCTGGTGGGTGGGCGACGAGGGAGTGAAGGCGAAGTTCAATCTGGTGAATTCCCTTGCCGCCGCCGCGCCCGGTATGCCGGATAATGTACTGCAGTTCATGTCGGCCCAGCAGTTCGGCATGGAAAAAATCGCCCCGGGCTTTGCGGCCTACGTCGCGGCGAAAGATGCCACTCCCGCCGGGGCCACGCTGCGCAGCCGCCTTGCACGGGTGGTGGCGTTGAATCAGATTCCCTATGCCGACCCGGGCGTCGGACTTGCCACCCTGCGGGACCGGTTCCACGACGTCACCACGTTTTCATTTGGCGTTCTGGCTGACGCCCGCGACGGCGGTTTGAAGAAAGACCTCACGCGCGGACTCGAGGCGCAGGCTTCCCTGCCGGCCGGCGCGGTCTTTCCCGGCGGTCCAGACTGGGATCTCGTGCGTTCATATTATCAGCTGCGGCCGGTTTGTACCGACGGCTGCTGGCAAATCGCGCCGCGTGCGCATTCCCCGTTGCAGCACGGTGTGCATCCAGTGGTGATCCTCGGGCAGCTGGTGTGGGGCGGCGACCGGACCGGAGGAAATTTCCGGCTCCTGCTCCAGCCGATGATCGTGTTGGGCAACCCCTACAGCGTTGCGCTTGCGCCGGCGGATTACCGGCTGGTGTGGCGGCAGACGGGGACCATCGAGTTGCGGAATCCGCCGGATGCGGCCGAGGCGCCATCTGTCGCCGGCACTCCCGCGCAATTACTCGGCGAGGACCCGCAGTTCCTGATTCCGCAGGCCGGCTTCCTGCCGGGAGAGGCGAGGGTGTTCACGCTGGCCGCGGCCGGCGGGGACGACGTTCCTTACGAACCCGGAGCCGGATTAATCCTGGCGGGGGGCTATGCCGCCGCCCGCCGCGCTTACCGGGATCTCGCTGTCGCTGCGCATCCCACCGCTCCGGAAATGCTGGTGCGCGTGTCGGGAGGCATGGTCGGATTCGAATTTTTCCTCGCGACGGGAGAACGGTTGCAGGAGATCACCGGTTGTGAGGCCAATGTTCCCGGATGCACCGGGGCAATCCCATTGCTGGGCGCACCGGTGCGTATCGGTCTGCGCCTGTCGAGCGACAGCCTGAACGCGCCCGGTGACGTCACCGGAATACGCTGGCTCGTCGGTTTCAATGTGCGCGCGCCGGAATGCGGTCCGCTGCCGGCCTGGGGCCGGAATCCGCTCTACAACGCCGCCGCGCCGTCCGGCGGGGACGACAACACGGTGTTCGACAACCGCGACATCTGCTGGGGGCCGGGCCACCGCACAGACGAAGGCGGGCGGCAATTCGTCACGCTCTTCCACCTGCCACGCACCGAACTGCATTCACTCGCACAGTTGCAGCACGCGAACCTGCAGCCGGGCGGTTGCGGGCCGGGGTACACGGTTGGTCATTCTTACGCCGATCCGCACACTCCCGACGGCGCGGCAGATTTCAACTACCATCTCAACGCGGCGCTGTGGGACCGGTTCTTTTTCTCCACGCTGCCAGCGGAAACCGGTGCCCTGCCGGCGGTCCTGCCCAACCGGAGGATCGTCTATCACCGGCGCGACGGCGGTCCGCCCGAGCCGGACGCTGTGCGAAATTATGACACGGCGGCCGCGCACCTGCTCATCGACGGACCCTTCAACCTCAACTCCACCTCGGTCGAGGCGTGGCAGGCGCTGCTCGCCTCGTTCAACGGCCAGCGTCTAGCATGGGAAGATCCCGCGACTGGCGCCAGCACCACCATCACCGTGGACAGTGCGTTTCTGCGCGGGGCCTTTGTCCATGGCGACGCAAACGAAGGCTGGCGCGGTTTTCGCATGCTCACCGATGAGCAGTTGCACGGTCTCGCCACCGCGATTGTGGACCGGGTGCGGGCGCACGGGCCGTTCCGATCGCTCGCCGAATTTGTCAACCGGCCGCTCGACGCCCCGACGGAGGACGGCCGCCTGAGTGGCCTCCTGCAAGCGGCGCTCGACGCGATCGTTAATCCTCCACCCTCGCTCGCGCCCGCCGCCGGTCTGCCGGCGACGGCGGGACCGAGTCCCGGCCTGGCCTGGCCGGCCGCGTCGCAAGGCCACCGCTCCACACTGGCACCCGGCTGGCTCTCGCAAGCCGACGTGTTGGGCGCCATCGGTCCGGTGCTGACCGTGCGCTCCGACACATTTCTGGTGCGCGCCTATGGCGATGCGGTGAACCCGGCGACCGGCGCCGTCGAAAGCCGTGCCTGGTGCGAGGCGGTGGTGCAGCGCCTGCCGGACTACGTGGATCCGGCAAACCCTCCCGAGACGGCCACTGGTCTTAGCGCAACCAACCAGGCCTACGGCCGGCGCTTCGAGATCGTGCAATTTCGCTGGCTCGCGCCGGAAGACGTCTGAGTCAGGCCGGCCCCCGGTGCCCCTTGCCAAACGCCCGGCTGCACGACAAAGTCGTTGGCCAGTACCGTCCTCTTGTGAACGATCCTGCCGCCTTTGCCGTCGCGCCCCCCGGGGCAGCCTCCGCGCCCCCGCCATCTTCCACCGCTGCCTGGCGCACGCTCGTCCTGTTTGGTCTGGTGCTCGGACTCGTCACGCTGTTCACCTACAGCAACTCCTTTCAGGCCGGCCTCACGCTCGACAACAAGGTCGTGCTTACCCAGGACCCGCGCATCCGTGAATGGAACGGACAGAACCTGCGGCTCATTTTCCAGGAGAACTACTGGTGGCCCTACGCCGCGAGCGACCTGTACCGTCCGCTCACCACGCTGAGCTACCTCGGCAACTACGCCGTGCTCGGCAATGGCCCGCGGGTGGCCGGGTATCACTGGGTGAATTTCCTGCTGCACTGGGCCAACGCCTGGCTCGTGCTGGTCATCCTGCGCCGGCTTACCGGCCGGCCGGGCGTGGCGCTGCTGGCGGCGGCGCTCTTTGCCGTGCATCCGGTCAACGTCGAGTCGGTCACCAACATCATCGGCCGTGCCGACCTGCTGGCGGCATTCTCCATCCTGGCCGGCGGCTGGTGTTACCTGCGGGCGGCCGGGGCGGCCGGTCTGCGCAAACTGCCCTGGCTGGGCGGAGTCGCCCTCCTTGCCGGTGCCGGCGTGCTCATGAAGGAAAACGCGGTGATGATCGGCGCGTTCATGCTGCTCTATGATTGGTTGTGGCGCTGGCCGGAGTTGCCCGGGACAACCTGGCGGAAGCGTCTGCCGGCGGCGGTCCGCGAGTTCGTTCTCAAGGGCTGGATCACGCTCATCCCGGCGGTCTGTCTGCTGCTCTGGGCGCGCCACCGGCTGCTCTACGCCTCGCCGGTCTCCGGGCAGTTGTTTGTCGACAATCCCATCGCGTTTGCCGGCTTGTTCCCGGGTTTCATGACCGCGATGAAGGTCATCGGCCGCTACCTCGGCCTGCTGGTGTTGCCCGGCACACTGTCGTGCGATTATTCCTACAACCAGATTCCGCTTTTCGGGGAGGCGGCGCACTGGTGGGAAAACCTCTACGCCTGGGTGGCGCTCGCTGTCGTGGTGGCGCTGGTGTGGGCGGCGGTGCGCGGTCGGCGGGCCCAGGTGCTTTTCGCCTGGGGAACGCTGTTTTTCCTGCTGATGCTGCTGCCGGCCGCCAATCTGCTCGTGCCCATCGGCAGCATCATGGCAGAACGCTTCCTGTATCTGCCTTCCCTCGGATTTTGTCTTGTGGCCGCGCTGGCGCTGCAGCCGATGGGCGGTGCGCTCGCGCGCCTGGCCGTGAAAAATCCGCGCTGGCAGCCATGGGCGGCGCGGGCGCTGCCCGCGCTCGTGGTGGCGGTGTTCGCGCTGCGCACCCACGTGCGCAACGCCGACTGGCACGATGACCTTGCCCTGTGGAAAAGTGCGGTGGCCGCGGCGCCCGACAGCTTCAAGACCCACAAGGGCTATGCCAACGCGCTCTGGGATGCCGGCCGCAACGAGCCCGCCCTTGACGCCGCCCTTGCGCACGCGGAGGCGGGCCTGGCCGTGCTCGACCAGAAACCGCTCGCCGAGGAACGCCAGGATAACACGCTCTTTTACGACCTCGGCATGTATTATCGTCTCAAGGGGGACTTTCTCAGCCAGCGCGGCCAGCCGGGGGAGGCGGGACGTTTCTATCGGAAATCCGTCGACATCCTGCTGCGGGCGCAGGCGGTCGACCATTGGGTCAACGAGGCCTCCCACCGGACATTGCTGCGTCGCGGCCGCCCGGCCGACGACCTGACCGATGTGGGCAATTTCAGGATCTACCTGCAACTTGGACAGTCCTACTTGCAGCTGGGCAACTGGGCCGGAGCGGAAATCGCCGGTCGCTACGCGCAGCGGCTCATGCCCAACGACGCGGGGGGATACATGCTTGTCGGCGCGGCGGTGTTTGCTGCCGGCCATCACGATGCGGCCGCGATCGAGACGCTCGCAGTGCTCGTACTTCAGCCGGCGAACGCCGAGGCGTGGTCCAACCTCGCGAAGTGTTACGCAGCGCTCGGCCTTGTACCCGCACCCATCGGCTCGCGGGGCTCGAACCCCGTGCTCGATGACGGGAATCCCATTGTGCGCCGGCAGCTGGTTGCGGCGTGCCAGGCGCTCCTGCGGAACTTCGAGACCGCCCGGCTGCCATGGCTGGCGCAGGCGCTCCGGGAGCAGGCGATGACCCAGTACCACATGTCCGCGGCAGACCTTGGTCCGCCGCAGAAACGCTGAGGCGGCACGGGGATCCATGGTTCCGCGCGGGCCGGGTTGAAACTTCCAGACCGCCGGAGTGTCTGAAGGGGAGCCGCGCGTCGTGCCGCGCCGGACTCGACAAGCATGGTCATGCGGCGTTTAACTTTTCGAACCATGAAGCCTGCGCCTCGTGTTTTCCGCCTTGCCCGCCGCGCCGCCGGGGCCTTCACGCTCCTCGAGATCCTCGTCGTGCTCGCCATCATCGGCCTGCTGGTCAGCCTCGCTGTCACCAACGTGGGCAATCTTTTCAGCGGCAGCCAGAAGGACATTGCCAGGTTGTTTGTGACCCAGAGTCTGCAGGCGCCGTTGAATGCGTACCGCATTCACATGGGCGACTTTCCGTCGACGGCCGAGGGGCTCGCGGCGCTCGTCGCGGCGCCCGCCAACCGGGCCGATCGCTGGCGCGGGCCCTATCTGCAGGACAGCAAGCTCCCCGTCGATCCCTGGGGCGAACCGTACCAATACCGGTATCCCGGTATGAAAAACAAGAACGGCTTTGATCTATGGTCCAAGGGGCCCGACAAGACCGACGGAACGGATGACGACATCGGGAATTGGTGACGGGAGGAGGTCGAAAGTCGAATGTCCAAAGTCGAAAGCAGGGAACACCTGCCCGCCGGGCGCATCATTCTGACAACGGGCCTTCGACCTTCGACCCTCGACTTTCGGCCTGAAAGGCGCGGCTTCACGCTGCTGGAGATTCTGCTTGTTTTGGCGCTGGTTGGCCTGATCGGCGCGCTGCTGGCAACGGGCGTTGCGCGCGTGTTCAGCAACGACCATCCGGCGCCCGAGGATGTGTTCTGGCAGGCATGCCGCTCGGCCCAAAAACTGGCGTCACTGAGCGAGCACGAGGTGAGCCTGGGTTTTGATGCCAAGGAGAAAAAACTTGTCTGGGGCAACGATCAGGAGACCGGCTCGGCGGCGTTCGACGCCGCCGGCGGCGAGGTGAGCGTGCAGTTTCTGCAGTCACTCAAGGGCGGCAGTCTGATCCTCATCGCCGGGCAGGCCGTTGAAACGCAGGAACTGCCGCGCGTCAGGTTCTATCCCGACGGCACGTGCACGGCGTTCCGCGTGCAGTTCCGGGTTGGCGCGAACGCCTGGCAGCTCGCCATCGACCCCTGGACCTGCGCCCCGGTGCTGGAAAAGACGGAGAAGCAGGGATGAATATGGGAAACCGGAAACCGGAAACCGGAAAGCGTCTTCGCTGCCCGCGTCAGTCGTGGACGGGGCGATCGGAACTGTCCGGTATCCGGTATCCGGTGTCCGCTTTCACTTTGCTGGAGGTTCTCGTTGCCCTCGCCATTTTCGCGCTCGCCGCCGTGGTGCTCGGTGCCACCTACGTGAACGCGCTCAACGCCTATGAGGCGGCCACCCGGCGCAATGCCTATGACGAGGATTTGCGCTTCGTCCGGGCCGCCATGCTCACCGAGCCGGACCGCGACAAGGTCGAGGAGGGGGGCGAACTGGACCTTGGCACCAACCGGCGGGCGCGCTGGCAGGCGGAGATCGCTTCGACCAACACCGTGGACCTTTTTTCGGTCTCCTGGACCTGCGAGATCACCGATCCCGCCCGCCACGAACCCTATCGCACGACCCAGACATTCCTGTTGCTGCGGCCCACGTGGTCCGACCCCGTCGAGCGCAGCGCGCTCCTTGACCAGGTGAAGCAGCGCATTCTCCAAATCCAGGGGGCGGCGCCATGAAGAGCGGATTTGCGATACCGGAAACCGGAAAGAACGAACCAAGGAACCCGGCAACTTCCCGCCGGCGTTCCGGCCTATCCGGTATCCGGTTTCCGGTCTCAGGTATCGGTACCGGCTTCACCCTGCTGGAGTTGCTGTTCTCGCTCACCCTCATCGGTCTGCTCCTCGTGGCGATGAACCAGTTCATCTTCTCGATGGGTGAATTGTGGGGCCGCGGCGCGGATGTGCGCCTGTTCGACCGGCATGTGCGCGCCGTCACGCGGTTCGTGGAAAAAACGCTGCACGCGACCGTGCTGCCCTCGGCCAAGGGCGTGCAAGCTCTCGCCATCCAGGATCTGCGGCTGCCGGATGGACCTACGGGAACGCTGCTCACCTTCGAGCTTCCGGCTGGCAGCCGCGTGCTGCCGTGGCCGGCGGCCCCGCTGCCGGATGTCGTCTGCGCGCTGGACGTGCGCCCGGCGCAGGGGCTGGTCCTCTACTGGCATTCGCGGCTCGAGACCCGTTTTGCCGACGACCCGCCGCGGGCCACGGTGCTTTCGCCACTCGTCACCGCGCTCAGCTACGAATATTACAACGCCGGCTTCAACAGCTGGCAGAATTCCCCGTCGCTGCAGCGCGACAGCAACGGCCAGTGGCAGCTGCCGACCCGCCTGCGCCTGCGCTTCACCTATGGCACCTTGACCCGCGAAACCATCGTCACCCTGCCGGCCGCCAGCCAGGCGCTGCCGCTTTTCTGACCATGCCGCCACCCTCCCATGCTGGTCGCAGGCGCCTCCGCCGGAACCCGGGCGAGGCCGGTTCGGTCATTCTCCTGGTGTTGATGACGCTGCTGCTCACCGCCTTCGCGCTGACCAAGTATTTGGAGAAGACCACCATTGACCTGCTCGCGGATGCCCGCGACGTCCGGGCCGAACGGCTGCGGGTCGAGGCGTATTCGGCGCTCGAGACGACGCTCGCGGTGCTGCAGGAGTTCCGGACGGTGGACGGCGGTTTGTACAGTCCGGCGGAAGGGTGGGGTGCACCACTGGACTTTGCCGGCTATGTTCCCCCGGAGGGCCTCGCGGTTGAGGCGGCAATCGAGGACGAAAGCGGCAAAATTCCACTGCCGCATGCCGACTTCCAGACGCTGCGGGACCTTTTCCTGCTTTATGACCTGAAACAGTCCGATGCCGAGCGGCTGGCGGACTCGCTGCTGGTGTGGATGCAGCAGGGTTACGAACCGGTCGATTCCTTCAGCGCGCGCGCGACCGACTATGAACGCGCCGCCCTGCCCCACGATCCGCCCGCCCGCTCGCTGCACTCCTTTTCCGAACTTGCCTCCATCCAGTTCGCCCGCGACTTGTTCTACGACGACCAGGGCCGGCCCAACGAACTCTGGCGGCGCTTCGCCGACAGCGTGTCGTTGTATGATTTCACCCAGCCCAATCTCAACAGCGCGCGGGACACCACGCTGGCCGCGTTCGGGCGTTACGATGCCCCGAGCATCAAGATGATCACCGATTATCTGGCCGGACTCGGCTCCTATTCCCGGCAGGGCCCGGCGCTTTTCCGCACCTCGCAGGACGTGGCGGGACTGGTGGGTCAGGCGGCGATGTCATCGCGCCTCGGCACCCAGGTGCGCTGCCTGCGAATCACGGTAACGGTTCGCGAGGGATCAACGTCGTTTCGGGTGAGCGCCGTGGTGGCACCGCCGGGCGGAGCCAGCCTGCCTCCCGCCGACGCACCGACCGCCACGACCACCGGCAGCCCCACCGCCACAAATCAGAATTCTCCCGGGACGAACCCGCCCGGCAGCACCGCGTCGGCCACGACCGCCGCCGCCACCACGGGCAGCCAGACCCAGCCGTCGCTGAATTATCCCTTTACCCTCCTCGAGATTCGCGAGAATGATGAGATCGTCGGTGCCGCCGCACCCACCCAATCCGCGTCCTCATGAGCGTCCTGCAGAAATTCAAACCATCCGGCCCCGTGGCGAAAAAGGTCGTGCTGCTGCCTGACCACGCCTTTTTCGTGCGCGTCATGCCGCTGCCGCCGGAGACGCTTCCGGCCGGGATCCCGGCGCAAGTCGAGCTGGCGCTGGAGGGTTTGTCGCCGTTTCCCGTCGTCCAGCTTTGCTACGGTTATTTTTATCCGCCCGGCGCCGGCCGGGTGCTGGTCTACGCGGCCTACCGGCGGCATTTCACCGTGGACGACGCGGCGCAGTGGGCCGACGCCGACGCGGTGCTGCCGGCCTTCGCCGCGTGGCTGGGCCTCGCGCCGGCCGCCCCCACGGCGCTGCTCGTGACGGGCGCGGATTTTGTCACCGCGCTCGGGTGGGACGGGCATGACGCCGTGCCCGCCGTGGTGGCAACCCGCCCGGTGGCGCCGGAGACACCGCCCGGTGAGCGGGCGGCGCTGCAGGAGAAACTGGTGGCGCAATTGCAGCATCTGCCCCCGCCGGTCGCGGTCACGGCCCCGGCCGGCACCAGTTCCCGCGAGGGCGACGAGGGCTTGGAATTCACCGATGGCAAACTCACCTCGCGTCTCACCACCGCGCAGCTCGACACGCTCGACGTGCGCGACAAGGCCGAACTGGCCGCCCGCCGCCGCGACCGGGCGCGCAACCTGCATCTCTGGCGGACCTTCCTGGGCTGCGCCGCGGCCCTCGGGCTTGCCGCCGTGCTCCAGCTCGGACTCAAAGGCGGCCGGCTCTGGCTGGACCACCGTGCCGCGCTGGCGGCCGCGCAGGCGCCCGCCGTGCAGGATATCGAGACCAAGCACAACCTCGCCAACCATATCGAGGAGCTCTCCACGCGCCGGCTCATGCCGGTGCGGATGCTCGAAATCGTGAACGAGAAGCGTCCCCGCACGATCCAGTTTCTGCGCGTTACGACGAAGGGCCTCTATGTCCTCGAAATCGAGGGCCAGACCAACGCCACGCCCGACGTCTTCAACTATCAGGCCGCCCTCAAGGAGCTGCCCGCCTGCGCCCTGGTGGAACTCGGCCAGACGGTCGACCGGGGTGGCATCACCCGTTTCACCCTCACCGTCACGTTCAAGCCGGAGGCGCTCCGGCCCGCGGCCCCGCCGACATGAAAGTCTTCTTTCTCAGCCGCCATCTCCGGGAAAAGCTGCTGCTCATTGCGCTGCTGGCCTTGGGCGCCGCCATCTGGCTGACGGGCATCGCCCGGCGCGGCCGCACGCTCTGGCTGGAATGGCGGGCCACGGCGACCGTGCTGGCGACCCAGCAGCAATGGCTCAACAACCGCGCGGACATCGAGACGGCCGCGATCCGGGCCATCGCGCACCTCGATCCCGCGCGCACCTTCAGCAGCCCGCGCCTGCTGGGCGAACTCAGCACGATCGCCGACCAGATCGGCGTGCGCAGCAACACCTCGAGCGAAATTCTCGGCACCGAGCGCACCAGCCAGTTTGCCGTCAACACGGTGCAGTTCGCCATTCGCAACGCCGACCTGGCCTCGGTCCTCAGCTTCTACGACGAGATCGACCGGCGCGCGCCCTACCTGGGCATCGAGCAGTTCTCACTCACGGTCAATCCGGGCAATCCGGCCCAGCTCAATGTCATGCTGCGCGTCTCCTCGGTCGAGATCGTGCGCTAGCGGACCGCCCGCCGCTAGAACTTGAAACTCGCGCTGAGGGAGAACACCGCGGAGAAGATCGCGTAGCCGAGGAAGCCCACGAAGCTGAACGCGAACAGCAGCACGCCGGTGGAGACAACGCTGGTGAAGACCTGCAGGCGGCGGCTCAGGTCCTTCTGGTAGGTGCGGGCGATTTCCTTGAGGCTGGGCACCACGTTGCCGGTGTTTTCCCCCACCGCGAGGCGGTCGAGCACGAGGGGAGAAAAGCAGCCGGTGCGGGCGAGCGCGAGCGAGAGGCTCTCGCCCTCGAGCACCCGGGCGGTGGCCTCGGTGAAGACGCGCCGGTATGTGCGGTTGGCGATGACCCGCTCGGTCATGCGCAGCGCCTCGGCCGTGGTGATGCCGTTCTCGATCAGCACGGCCAGCGTCTGGCTGAAGTTCATGACCGTCGCGGTGGTGACAAAGGAGCCGGCAAAGGGCAGGCGCAGCACCCATTCGTCGGTGCGCTCGCGGCCGGCCCCGGTCTGCCGCCAGCGCCAGAAGGAGACGGCGGCCAGGATCAGGGCCACCAGCGCCAGCAGGCCGTAGTTGATGAAGAAATGGGAGACGTCGATCAGCAGGCGCGTGGCCAGCGGCAGCTTGCCGCCCAGCGCCGAGAGCAGCGATTCGATCTTGGGCAGCAGGACGAAGATGAAAAAAACGATCACGCCGACCGCGAAGCAGCAGATGAACACCGGATACGCCATGGCGGTGAGCAGCTTTTGGCGCAGCTCCCGCTGCTCGGTGAAGTGCTGGATGAGGCGTTGCAGCACGTCGTTGAGGCTGCCGGTGGCCTCGCCCGCCTGGATGAGGTTCACCGTCGAGTCGTCGAAGACCGCGGTGAATTCCGCCATGGCGCGCGAGAGCGGCTGTCCCTCGCCGAGGCGCTCCCATAGGCCCTGGCAGAGCGCGCGCAGCGCCGGTTCCTGGAGGCGCTGGCTGAGCAGCCGCACCGCCTCGCCCGCCGAAAGGCCGCTGGCGGTGAGATCGGAGAGCGTCTGCAGGAACGGCAGCCGCTGCGCGCGGCCCAGGCGCGGTGCCGATCGTGGATTTCGGATACCGGATGCCGGAGAGGTGATGGCTGCAGCGCCTTTCTCTCCGGTTTCCGGTTTCCGCTTTCCGATATCCGTCGATTCTTCCAGGCGGAGCGGGGTCAGCCCGCGCGCGGCGAGCACGCGCAGCGCCTCCTTGCGTGAGGACGCATCGAGGCTGGCCGAGACGGACTGGCCGGAGCGGTCGCGGGCGGTGTAAGTGAAGCGGGGCATCTTCTGATTTCGGATTTGTGAGTGCCGGTTGCGGATGGATTCTCCCGCCGGAGTGGCCCGGTATATCGAGCCGCTTCGGATCGGTTACTTTTCCGTGACCGTGATGACGCGCAGCAGCTCCTCCAGCGTGGTGTAACCGGCCTTCACCTTCTCCCAGCCGGAATGTTGCAGCGTGAGCATGCCGTGGTCGCGGGCGCACTTGGTGAGGACGCGGGCCGACTCGCGCTTGAGGATGAGATCGTGCAGTTCGTCGTTGGGGCGGAGGATTTCGAAGATGCCGATGCGTCCCCGGTAGCCGCTATTGCGGCAGCGATCGCAACCGACGGGAGCCAGGAGTTCGCTGACGGAGTCGGCCCCGGCGGGATCGAGACCGAAGATGGCCAGGGTATCGCGAAGCTTGGTCCGGTTGACGGGCTGCGGCCGGGCGCACGCGGTGCACAGGCGGCGCACCAGACGCTGGGCGATGACCAGCTCGATGGCCGAGGCCACAAGGAAGGGCTCCACGCCCATGTCGACGAGGCGGGTGTAGGCGCCGGCCGCGTCGTTGGTGTGGATGGTGCTGAAGACGAGGTGGCCGGTGAGCGAGGCGCGAATGGCGATCTCGGCGGTGTCGAGGTCGCGGATTTCGCCGACCATGATGACATCGGGGTCCTGGCGCAGCACGTGGCGCAGGGCGCCGGCGAAGGTGAGGCCGATCTCGGGGCGCACCTGCATCTGGTTGACGCCGGGCACCTCGTATTCGATCGGGTCCTCGATCGTGACGATGCGCAGGTCGGGCGAGTTGATCTGGCGGAGAAAGGCGTTGAGCGAGGTCGATTTGCCCGAGCCGGTGGGACCGGTGACGAGGATGATGCCATGCGGGTAGTCGAGCACACGGATGACCATGGCCTGTTCCTCGGCGTTCATGCCCAGCCGGTCCATGGTGAACGCCTCCTTCTTCTGGTTCAGGAGGCGCAGGCTCACGCTCTCGGCGTAGATGGTCGGAATGGTGGAGACGCGGATGTCGAGCGCACTGCCGACGGTCTTGAAATTGATGCGGCCGTCCTGCGGCAGGCGGCGCTCGGAGATATTGAGGCGCGCCATGATCTTGAGGCGCGAGATGATGGCGTCCTGGAAACGCAGGAGGTTTTCCGGCAGCGGCACAGGCACGAGCAGGCCGTCGACGCGGTAGCGAATGCGCAGCTGGCCCTCCTGCGGCTCGAAGTGGATATCAGTGGCGGCGTCGGCGATCGCCTGGCTGATGACATCGCTCACGAAGCGCACCACGGCGGCTTCCTCGTCAACCGTTTCCTCGGCTCCCTGCGGATTCTGGACCGGGGCGAAATCCTCGCCGGAATCCTCGAGACTGCCGGAACCGACGCCATAATGCTCGATGATGAGCTGGTGCACGCGGTCGGGCAGCGCCAGATGCCAGCGGAGGGGCCGCGGGGTGAAAGTATGGACCCAGTCGAGCATCACCGCGTCGGGCGGCCAGGCGGTGGCCAGATGGAGATCCCGTTTTGAGTTTTGGGTTTCTGGTTTTGAGTCGTCAGCAGCCTCCGCGGCCGGAACCGCCCCGGGTTCGAGAATGGGCACGACCTGGTAGTCATGCACGAGGCGCGCCGGTATGAGACCCAGCGCCGCCCGGTCGGGTTGAATGTCGCTGGCGATGTCCAGCCCCGCGGCTCCGGCGACCAGCGCGAGGGCGTCGGGTTCGGTGAGACCGAGCGCGGAAGCCACTGCGGCCATCCGCTGGCCGCGGGCGGCCTCCAGCACAGCCTGCTTTTGCTCGTCGGTAAGGCGCCCGGCAAGCGTGGCGGGCAGGATTTCCTGGGGCAGCGCGTTCATGGCAGCGGGCGCCGGCCGGCGTTCATTGCGTCAACTGTTTGAGCAGGCCTTCCTTGTGGTCCTTCGCCGGATCCTGCAGATACTGCTTCACCTGATTCTTGTTGGTCAGCGCATCGATGCTCTTGGTGGTGTCCTTGGTGGCTTCGCCGGGAGGAATGATGTGCGGCCGGACAAACAGCAGCAGTTCGGTCCGGTCCTCCTCGTGGTTGCGGCCTCCGAGGAGCTGACTGAGGATCGGAATCTCGTAGAGAAACCCGAGCTTGGTGCGGTTGGTGGAATGCTTGGTTTGTTGCAGGCCGCCGAGCACGATCATCGCGCCGTCGCTGACATTGACGAAGGAGGTGGCCTCGCGGTGGCCGATGATGGGCTGGTTATTGCCGTCAATGACCACGTTGCTCACCACATCATCGACCTTCTGGTCGATTTCCAGTTGGATGCTGCCATCATCGCCGATCAATGGTGTGACCTTCACGTCGATGCCGATGTCCTTGTAGGTGACCGTGGAGCTCGAGGTCAGGCCGGTGTTGGTGGCGGTGGCGCTCGGGGTGGAGGTGGTGCCGGTGATGATGGGCTGCTGCTGGCTGACCACGAATTCCGCCTGCTTGTTGTGGGTGGTGACGATGGTATTGGCGGACAGCACCTTCACATTGCTCTTGGAGCCGGTGTTGCCGAGCGCAGCCTGGAAGGACAGCGGATTGACTATTCCGCCCGTGACGTTCCAACCGGCGATGCCGTTAGGGCTGGTACCGGTGTCGAAATTGGTGATATGCGTGCCCCGCACGACGTCGGTGCCAAACGTGAGGTCGAGCGCATTGATGCCGCTGGTATCGGTGTCGGTAAGCGTGACCTCGGCGATGACGACCTGGATGCTTACCTGGGCGAGCAGCACGTCGACCTTGTCGACGATCTCGCGGATCAGGCGGATGTCGTCGACGGTGCCCGAGACGACAATCGAGTTGCTGCGCTTGTCGGCCAGGACGGTGATGAGGCTGCTGAAATCGGAGGCGTTGCCGGCCTCGGCCAGCAGATTCGCGATGACCGGCTGGACGGACGCGGGCACGGCCCCCGGGCCATTGGACTGCGCGGTCGGGCCGCGAACGGCCATCTGACCGGGCCGGGCGGTCGTCTGATCGGTGCGGCTGGTGGCCTGCGTGCGTCCGGTCACGAGATTGGTCAGCAGCGTGGCCACGTCATCGGCCGCGGCGTGTTTCAGGTAGATGACTTCATTGCGTGTATTCGGGTCGGCCTTGACGTCGAGCTTGGCGATCAATTCGTCGAACAACGAATACTGGCGCGGGTCGGAAACGAGGATGATCTGGTTGGTGCGGTCGTCGGCGCTGACGCTGGTGGCGGAGCTGATCTGGTTGCTGAGGGGCGGCTTGAGGATCGCGCTGATCTTGTTGACGAGCTCGCTGGCCTTGGCGAAGTGGAGCGGGTAGAATTTCGGTTTCAGGCCGGCGGTGACGGGCTGGTCGAGCTGGTGGATAAGCTGCTCGATGCGCTGGAGGGTGCTGAGGGCGTCGGTGATCAGCACGGCATTGGTCTTTTCGAAGAGCACGGGCCCGCCCAGGTTCGGGTTGAGCAGCGGCGTGATCAGGTCCTTGAGTTCACCGACGCGCAGGAAGTCGAGCTGGAACAGCTTGGTGGCCACCCGCCCGCTTGGCGGGAGATCGAGCGTGGAGCCCTGGATCATTTCGGGCGCCTCGGTGCGCGCCTGCCCGACGGGTATGACCTTCAGGAATTTGTCGCCCAGCGGGCTGACCGCGATGCCGTTCAGCGTCAGCAGCGTTTCCAACGCGAGGATGGTCTCGCTCTTCGGCATGGGCGGCAGGGCGAGGGTATAACCCTCTGTGGCGGGCAGCGCCTGGGGCCGGAGAATTGAACGGCCGGTCAACCGGCCCAATTGCACGAGGACGGCGTCCAGGGTTTCTCCGCGCATCTGCAACGGGCCGATGATTTCCTCGTTGGACCCGGCGGTCGCAGGAGTCGCAGCCGGACTGGCCGGGGCCGGCGTGGCATCAGTCGGCGGGGGGCTTGGCGGGCTGGGGTTCTGGGCAACCAGTGAAGTCGCGGCGGCAAACAGCAGCGCGGCGATGACGGCAAGGGGCGGGCGGTGGCGATAATGGTGCGACATGCGGCGCGTGGAAGGGGATGGTGCGAAGACGGGCGGCGCGGTGACTGTAATGCGGAAAGGCAATGACTATTGAATTCCTGGATGATGTAAACCGCGTTATGTCGCGAAGCCGCCGGAAAATCCCGGATCTCTGGGTTGAATCGGTGGTTTATGACGCTGCGGCTCCGGGCAAGTTTCTGGACTCCGCCAGCCGGCGACAGTTCCATGGATCATGCGCCTTCCCGGACTCCCGGCCCGGCGCATGTAGGAGCTTGCTAGCCCCCGGCCGACAAATCACGCTGACGAGCCGTGCCCAACTCCTTTGGCAAACTTTTCACCGTCACCACCTGGGGCGAAAGCCACGGCGGTGCCGTGGGCGTGGTGGTCGACGGCTGTCCGCCCCGTCTGCCGCTGGCGGCCGACGAGATCCAGGTCGAGCTCGACCGCCGCCGGCCCGGGCAGAGCGACCTCGTCACCGCGCGCCAGGAGGAGGACAAGGTCGAGATTCTCGCCGGGCTCTTCGAGGGGCGCACGACCGGCGCGCCGCTCTCGATGCTCGTGCGCAACACCGACGCCCGCCCCGGCGCCTACGATGAGATGAAGGAGAAGTTCCGCCCCTCGCACGCGGATTACACCTACCAGACCAAATACGGCACCCGCGACCACCGGGGCGGCGGGCGGTCCTCGGCGCGCGAGACCATCGGTCGTGTGGCTGCCGGCGCCGTCGCGAAAAAAATTCTCCGCCTTGCCGGCGGCGTGGAGATCCGCGCCTTTGTCACGCGCCTCCATGACATCGAGGCGCCGCGCTCCGACCATTTTCCCACCCTCGAGGAGGTTGAGGCCTCGCCCGTGCGCTGCCCGCACGCTGCGACCGCCGCGCGCATGGTCGAGCGCATCAAGGCCGTGCGCGCCGAGGGCGACTCGGTCGGCGGTCTCATCGAGTGCCGCGTGCGTGCCGTGCCGCCGGGGCTTGGCGAACCGGTCTTCGACCGGCTCGAAGCCGACCTCGCCAAGGCCATGCTCTCGCTGCCCGCCACCAAGGGCTTCGAGATCGGCAGCGGTTTCGCGGGCACGCTGCTCAAGGGCTCCGCGCACAACGACCCCTTTGAGATCCGGGAGGGCCGGGTGCGGACCCAGACCAATCACAGCGGCGGCGTGCAGGGCGGCATCAGCAACGGCGAGGAGCTCTGTTTCCGCGTCGCCTTCAAACCCACCGCCACGATCCTCCAGCCGCAGAAAACCGTCGACGTGGCGGGCCACGCCGCCGAGCTCCAGGGTCGCGGGCGGCACGATCCGTGCGTGCTGCCGCGCGCCGTGCCCATCGTCGAGGCCATGGCGGCGCTCGTGCTGGTCGATCATTGGATGCGGCAGGGCGCGCAGAACCAGACCTTCAAGTTCTGAAGCCTCACGCCAAGTCCGCAAAGGGCGCGAGGCCGGGTCCAGACTCGCAATCTTTGCATTCCCGGCGTCCTTTGCGGGAGAAAAGATGAGCTCTGAAAAACCCCTGGTGTATCTCATCCTCGGCGCCACCGGCTCGGGCCGGCGCGAAATCGTGGCCGATCTCATCGACGGCGGCCTCGCCGCCGTCGACCATGCGTTCACCCTGCTCCCGGCCAGTGAACGGGCCGGCAAGGCCGACGACCGCCTCGGTGCCCTCGCGCGCTGGGCGTGGAATGAGGACCGCATCGATTCGCCGGATCTAGCCGGCGCGACCCATGTGTTTTTTTTCACCGACGGACACCGCAATCCGGTCGACCAGGTCGAGGCCTTTCAGGCGTGGCTCGCGGCCAGCGGCGGCAAACTGGCGCGCATCCTTTGTATCATCCACTGCGGACTTGTGGCGCAGCACAAGGAGTTGCTCGCATGGCACGACGCCTGTGTGCACTTCGCTGACGTCGTGCTGCTCAA
>Ga0265323_10000417_pt1 | contig 24407 bp, 16 predicted proteins | sample 41225metaG_FD_193580 | JGI IMG/M metagenome (GOLD analysis project Ga0265323, IMG submission 193580) | Rhizosphere microbial communities from Carex aquatilis grown in University of Washington, Seatle, WA, United States - 4-12-25 metaG | ecosystem: Host-associated > Plants > Roots > Rhizosphere...
GCCGCCGGGAAGAAAATCAAAAGCAGAAAACCGGCACACAAGAAACCAACAACCACATAACAATGCCCGCCGACCTTGTAGCGTAATTACCCCGCGCTTGAGGTCATTGATTCAAAAACGCGCCGGGTGCTTTGTTATCTCGCATCGCCATTCATCCGGTCATTTTATAACGGGACCGTTCGCCGCGTATCCGGCATCCATTTTGGGCTTGGCGGCTATCCCATTCACGGAACTTCCGAGAATTTACCATCCGTGGTCGTGGAGTCTGAGCGGACAGTATGTTGTCGCATGAAGTTTTGCGATTTTCGTTTTCCGGCTCCATATGGGGCACGCCTTGCACAGATTGATCCAGTTAATGGAGGTTTTGATACGATCAAGGGAGCCATTTATTTCACCAACGCTGATGAGGGCATGATAGATTTACGAGCTTATGCCAAGCAGATTTACACGGATGGCTTTCGTGTTTCAGACACTTCCGAGCAAGGCTTTTTTACGGCTTGTTCACCTGACGGCGGAGCTTTGCAGGTTGATGGGGGCCAGCAGATCAAAATTACCTTTTCATTTTTTGGAGACTACTGAATGATTCACGAGAGTATCAAATCGCTGCAGGCAACGCGGGATGGCGTCTCCAGTTTCCGCTTCGCGGTTCACATCATTTGGTCCCGCGTGCCTGATCTGGACGTTAGTCGACTCAGAGCGTCTCTCGTAAAATGAACACACTTCAAGAGCGTGTCCAGCAAGCCGTTCAAGAGGATGTCGGCATCTTGCCCTATGACTCGCGCTGGCCCGACATGTTCCGACGTGAGGCGGAACATCTGCACTCGTGTATTCCGGCAGGACTAATTCGCCGCATCGAACACTTCGGCAGCACCGCCGTTCCGGGACTTGCCGCCAAGCCGATTGTGGACATGCTGGTTCAGGTGACCAGTCTCCGCGCCGCCCGAACCGAGATTGCGCCCATTCTCAAGGCGCAGGGCTACGACTACTTTTGGCGCCCTAGCTTCGGCGAAGACATCCCGCCGTGGTATGCGTTCTTCATCAGGCGCGACCAGCGGGGCATCCGCACGCACCACATCCACATGGTGACCGGTCGGCGGACCTTCCAGGCGCACTGGGAGCGCCTTCTCTTCCGCGATTTCCTCATAGCACATCCGCAGATCGCCCGCGCCTACGAACGCCTCAAAACTGAGTTGGCGACCGCGCACCCAAACGACCGCGCCGCCTACACCAAAGGCAAGACAGCTTTCATTCAGCGCATCACAGCCCAAGCAAAGACAACCCGTGAAGTCGCCTAACTGGGAGTATCAAATCACTGCAGCCAACGCCGGCTGTCCGCTTCCACCGTCGCTCCCGTCTTCACTGCGTTACGACGCGGCAAGTTGCTATGGCGCGACAAGCCAGTTCCGCATTCGCGGTTGACATCACAATCCCGGCGTGGCTGAACTCTGGGCGTTAAGAACACACGAAAACCGCCAGACAATGTTTGAAATACGGAAATAAAGAAACGGCCTCCGTTGCCGGAGGCCGCTGGCAAAACTGATGGTTGAATCCTTTACGTTCTGGCCGCCGGTTTCTTGGCCGCCTGGTCCAAAATCGTGCTGAGCACAGCTTTCGGCACCTGCTCGAAAGTCAGCGGTTCCATGGAGTAGGAGGCGCGGCCCTTTGAAAGCGACCGAATCGCCGTGGCGTAACCAAACATTTCCGCCAGCGGCACGTGCGCGTTGAGAATCGTCTGGCCGCTCTTGGCCTCAATATTAACGATGTGGCCGCGACGTCGGCTGATGTCGCCAAGGAGATCGCCCTGGTATTCGTCGGGCGTGGTGACTTCGACCTTCATGATCGGTTCGAGCAAAATCGGATTCGCTTTTTTGAAGGCGTCTTTGAGCGCGAAAATGCCGGCCATCTTGAACGCCAGCTCGTTCGAGTCCACTTCATGGAATGTGCCGTCCGTAACCTGCACCTTGATGTCAATGACCTGGTAACCAGCATAGACGCCGCCCTTGATGGCTTCTTCGATGCCGTCAATGACCGCCGGGATGTATTCCTTGGGAATTGCGCCGCCAACAATTTTGTTTTCGACCTCGACGCCCTTGCCCTTCTCGTTCGGCTGAATCTGGACGCAGGCGTGGCCGTATTGTCCGCGACCGCCGGACTGGCGGATGAATTTGCCTTCGCCATCGGCGGGTTTGGTGATGGTTTCGCGATAGGCGATTTGCGGCGCGCCGGTGTTGGCATCCACCTTGAATTCGCGCTTGAGCCGGTCGCAAATGATTTCCAGGTGCAACTCGCCCATGCCCGCGATGATGAGCTGGCCGGTTTCCTCGTTGTGGAAACAGCGGAACGTCGGGTCTTCCTCGGCAAGCCGCTGCAATCCTTCGGACATCTTGTCGCGGTCGGCGCGCGTCTTCGGCTCGACGGCCATGCTGATGACCGGCTCGGGGAACGTCGGCGGTTCGAGCGTCACGTCGTAATCCTCGTCGCACAATGTATCGCCGGTGGTAATGTTCCGCAGCCCGACCAGCGCGGCAATGTCGCCGGCATAAACCCGGTCAATGTCTTTGCGTTCGCTGCCTTGAATGATCATCAGGCGGCTGACGCGATCGCGTTTGCGCGTGCGGGGATTGTAGATCGTGTCGCCTTTTTTGAGCGTGCCGGAATAGACGCGGAAAAACACCAGCTTGCCCGCGTAAACGTCAGTCCAAAGCTTGAACGCCAGCGAACAAAATTTGTTGCTGTCGCTGGTCTGGACGTGAACGGGGTTGTTCGTGTCCACCTCGGTGCCCTCCGCGCCGGGAACATCCAGCGGGCCGGGCAGATAATCCACGATGGCGTCAATCAACGGCTGCACGCCCTTCTTTTTGAAAGCCGAGCCGCACAGCACGGGAACCAGTTCAATCTTGCAGGTCAGCCGGCGAATGGCGGCCTTGAGCAGTTCCGGCGTGACCGGCTTTTCCTCGATGACGAGCGTGGCAATCGCATCGTCCTTGTTGGATACGGCGTCAATCAATTCCGCGAGCGCGGCTTTGGCTTTTTTCTTCAGGCGCTCGGGAATTTCCTTCACCTCATATTTCAAACCTTCGTTGACAACTTCGCCGCCGCCCCAGGTGATCGCCTTCTGGCTGACGACGTCAATGACGCCTTCGAACTTGTCCTCCGCGCCAATCGGCAGATAAATCGGATACGCATACGCGCCGAGTTTTTTCCGCATGTCTTTCAGCGCGTTGTCAAAGTTCGCGCCGGTGCGGTCCATCTTGTTGACGAACGCGATGCGCGGAACATTGTATTTGGTCGCCTGGCGCCAGACCGTTTCGGATTGCGGCTGAACGCCCGCAACACCGCAGAACACCGCCACCGCGCCGTCCAAGACGCGCATGGAACGCTCCACTTCGGCGGTGAAATCCACGTGGCCGGGCGTGTCAATGATGTTGATGCGATGCGGCACGCCCGCAAAGGATTTGGCCAGCCCCTCCTCTTTTTTCTGCGTCCAATAGCATGTCACCGCGGCGGACGTGATGGTGATGCCCCGTTCACGTTCCTGCTCCATCCAGTCCGTGACCGTGTTGCCATCGTCCACGTCGCCGATTTTGTGAATGAGGCCGGTGTAAAAGAGTATGCGCTCGGTTGTGGTTGTCTTGCCCGCGTCAATGTGCGCCGCGATGCCGATGTTGCGCGTGCGCTCCAGCGGATATTCGCGGCTGGACGAACCGGCCGATTTCGTTGCTTTCGTTGTTTTGGTGGCTGCTTGTTGCATCTTGATTTGGAGAATAAAAAGCGCCCCGATGTTGAAAACACCTTCGGGGCGCGTCAAAAATAATATTACCAGCGGAAATGGGCGAATGCCTTGTTGGCCTGGGCCATCTTGTGAACTTCGTCGCGTTTGCGGATGGCATTCCCCTGCCCCTGATATGCCTCCATGATTTCCGCCGCGAGCGCCTCGCGCATGGGCGTGCCCTTGCGGGCGTCCGCGAAATCCACAATCCAGCGCAGTGCCAGGGCGGCCTGCCGGTCCGACGGCACTTCCAGCGGAACCTGGTACGTGGCACCGCCGACGCGGCGCGCCTTGGTTTCGATGCGCGGCTTGGCGTTATCCACCGCGCGCTGCAAAATTTCCACCGGATTGCTGGCCGGATTCTTTTCGGAAATGCTGTTGAACGCGCCGTACACAATACGCTGCGCCGTGCTTTTTTTGCCGCCCATCATGATGGTGTTGACCAGCCGCGAAACCAAAACGCTCTGGAACTTTCCGTCTTTGGCAATCGTCCGTCTTGTAGCTTGTCGTCTGCGGGACATGAATTCGTTGAATGGTTAAATCGTTGAATCGTTAAATCGTAAATGGATCAGGCTGCGGGTGCTGCTGCCGCGGGAGCCTCTGCCGCTGCCGCCGGCGCCGCGGGTTTGGAACCTGGTTTCGGGCGTTTCACGCCGTATTTCGAGCGGCTGACCCGGCGTTTTTCGACCCCGGCGGCATCGAGCCGGCCGCGAACGATGTGATAACGCACGCCCGGCAAATCCTTCACGCGGCCGCCGCGCACCATCACGATGGAGTGCTCCTGCAAATTGTGGCCTTCATCCGGGATGTAGGCAATGATCTCATACCCGTTGGTCAGGCGCACCTTGGCGACCTTGCGCATCGCCGAATTCGGCTTCTTGGGCGTGCGCGTCATGACCTGAATGCACACGCCGCGTCGAAACGGCGAGCCTTCCAAGGCTGGCGACTTGGACTTGTATTTAACTTTGCGTCGGCCCTTGCGGACCAATTGATTAATTGTCGGCATTTAATCTCAAAAAAATGGAAAGCGGAATATAGCAGGCCAAATCCGGGTTGCAACAACTATTTCGCCCGATTTTGGATGAAAACCGCTGCACGAACCACGAAACACATAACAACACACGAAATGTATTTGCCACATAAACCGGTCAGATCTGAATGGCGCTTAGTTAAGGCCCAAAAGTTTCATGGACAAGCGCTTACGGCGGCGAGTGTCGGGCGTGGAAGCGAAGATGATGCGGCGGGAGACTCGCTCCATTTCCTGAATAATTTTCCATAGCTTCCGTTCGTTGGCCACGGCTTCCTTCATCGCTTGGTATTGCTCGGGACTGAGCGCTACACTCAGGGTTTTTTGAGCGACTTTCCGCGTCCACTGGTAACCGCTGCGCCCGGAATCGGCCACCGTGCGCTGCAACACCGATCCTTGGCTGATGAAGCCGATCCGGACCAGGTCCCGGCGCAGCCTTTGGTATTGTGCATTTAAGTCGGCCAGCGATTGAGGCGTCTCGTTCATGAACGCCAGTATAACTGGCCTGTCAAGTAGCACAGTATTATTACTGTGCTTATGCATACGCCATTCTTTCCAGCCTTCCGCACACGCCTCGCCGCCCTGGGCCGCCATTCCGCCACCCAACTTCGCCAAACCACCCTCCAACAACTGGCCCGCCATCTGGCTGATCTCCTCCCCGCCCATCTCCTTTCCACTGCCGACGAGGGAGCCAACAGCCGGGACCGCCTCTACACCCTCCGCCTGACTTGCGAATGTTTTCTCTGGCAGATGCTCAAACCCAACACCGCTTGCCGCGAAGTCGTCCGCCAGGTGCAGGCACTGGCCTGCTGTTCGGGCTGGGGGCCGGTGGATGAAGGGACATCGGCTTATATCCAAGCCCGCCAGCGTCTGCCGCTGGAGCGCCTGAAAGCCGTGCTGGCCGCCACGGCGCGCGCCGCCCAACTACGGGCCGCCAGTCCCACCGGCTTGCTGGGCCGTTCGGTCAAGGTCGTGGACGGCAGTTCAGTCCAAATGCCCGATACGCCCCTAAATCAGCAAGCCTTTCCTCAACCCTCCGGCCAGAAGCCCGGCTGTGGTTTCCCGGTGCTCAAGTTGGCGGTGCTCTTTTGCCTGGCCAGCGGCGCCTTGCTTGACGTGGTCATGGATAATCTCCACCACCATGACCGGCGGCTCTTTCACCGCTTGTGGGACAGTCTCAAAGCAGGCGATATCTTGCTGGCCGACCGGGCTTATGGTGATTATGTGACCCTGGCGGCATTGCCCGGACGGGGCGTGGACGTGGTGGCGCGCCTTCATCAGGCGCGCAAGGTGGATTTTCGCAAAGCCGGCCAGAGATGGGGAGCCGGCAACGGGGTGTTTCGCTGGTCAAAAGGTTTGCAGCAATCCACCATCCTGACACCGGAACAGTGGGACGCACTGCCAGCCCAGATTCATGTGCGGATCATCCGCTTCACCGCCGCCTGCCGGGGCTTCCGCGCCCAGCGCATCACCCTGGTCACCACTTTGCTCAATGGCCCAAGAAGTATCCGGCGGCCGAACTCATCGCGCTCTACTTGCGGCGCTGGCGGCTGGAACTGTGTCTGCGCGACGTTAAAACGACGCTCGGCTTGGAACGACTGCGCTGCCAGTCCCCGGAAATGGTGCGCAAGGAACTCTTGGCCGGCTTGATCGCCCACAATCTGGTTCGCTGCGTCATGGCCGAAGCGGCACGCCACCATGACGCGGTGTTGGAACGGCTCAGTTTCAAAGGCACCCTCGATGCCCTGCGACAATTCAGTGCGTTCGAGGCCCAAGCCCGCTCTCAACGGCTCAAGCGTAAATTGTGGTTGGATTTGCTGCGCATCGTGGCCAACGATCCGGTGCCGCTGCGTCCGGGACGCTCCGAACCGCGCGCCCTCAAACGCCGGCCCAAACCTTTTCCTTTGCTCAACCGCCCGCGCCGACATTTCGTCGAGCTACCCCATCGTAACAACCGCTGGCATGGCGGACCTCGCAAATATCAACGCCTTAACTAAGCGCCATTCGGGTCAGATCTTGATATTGTCATATTGCTTTCCGTCGGCGGGACAAAATGCTGTGAACTTCCTGTATTACGTTCCGTTTTTTATGCTCTTGATCGAAAATTCCCAAGAATTATCTCAACAATTCTCAACAATTGCCGCATCCAGATTGCGCTAATTGAAACAACATAAGGCGCCCGGTTTCCCGGACGCCTTGCGTTGAACAATTGTTTTTGGGTCAGACCAGCAATGGATTTTCCGCGGCGGCCGGTTCCGCCGGCTCCGCCGGTTCCGGTTCATCCTCGGCTTCGACCAGATGCGTGAGTTGCACCCTGCGGTGCATGTCGAAACCGGTGCCAGCCGGAATGATGTGACCCATGATGACGTTTTCCTTGAAACCGCGCAGGTTGTCCACCTTGGAACGGGTGGCCGCCTCGGTCAGCACGCGGGTCGTGTCCTGGAACGACGCAGCGCTGAGGAAACTCTCGGTTTCGAGCGACGCCTTGGTGATGCCGAGCAACACGGGCGAAGCCTCCGCCGGCTTGCCGCCCATTTTATCAACCCGCTCGTTTTCGTCCTCAAAGACCAGCTTGTCAATCTGCTCGCCCCAAAGGAACTCGGTGTCGCCGGGTTCGGTGATGCGCACCTTGCGGAGCATCTGGCGGACGATGATTTCGATGTGCTTGTCGTTGATGGTGACGCCCTGCAGGCGATAAACTTCCTGCACTTCGCTGACGAGGTGTTCCTGCAATTCCTGCGGGCCGCAAACTTCGAGGATTTCGTGCGGGTCCATCGGTCCTTCGGTCAACTGCTGGCCTTTCTTGACCATGTCGCCCTTGAAGACGATGACGTGCTTGCCAATGGGAATGAGATGTTCCTCTTCCGCCTGGGTCTGCGTGTCTTTGATGACGATGCAACGCTTGCCGCGCACGCTCGCGCCAAAGTCCACCAGGCCGTCAATCTTGGAAATTTCCGACGCGTCCTTCGGACGGCGGGCTTCGAACAATTCCGCCACCCGCGGCAGACCGCCGGTGATGTCCTTGGTCTTGGAAGTCTTGCGCGGTGTCTTGGCCATCAGCGTGCCGGCTACGATCTTGCTGCCTTCGGTCACAACGACGTGCGCGCCGGAGGGAATCGGATAATTCGCCACCGCTTCGCCCTCGTCGTTGCTGATGATGATTTGCGGGTGCAAATCTTCCTTGTGCTCGACGAGCACCATGGCTTCCTGGCCGGTGGTTTCGTCCATTTCCTGCTTCATCGTCACGCCTTCGATGATGTCATGGAATTTCACCTTGCCGGCCTTTTCGGAGAGAATCGGCACGTTGTACGGGTCCCATTGCACGAAGGTTTCACCCTTCTTCACCCGGGCGCCGTCCTTGGCTGAAATGACCGCGCCGATGACCACGATGTGGTTTTCCAGTTCGCGTCCGTCGTCGGCGAGAATGGAAACGGAGCCATTTTTGTTGAGCACAATGTTGTTGCCGTCCTCCAGTTCGACCAGGCGGAGATCGTTGTAGTGGATCACGCCGTCGTGCTTGGCCTTGATCTGCGGAATCTTGAACACCTGCGCCGCCGTGCCGCCGATGTGGAACGTCCGCATCGTCAACTGCGTGCCCGGCTCGCCGATGGACTGGGCGGCGATGATGCCGACCGCTTCGCCGAGTTTGACGAGTCCGCCGGTGGCAAGGTTGCGGCCATAACAATGAACGCAAATGCCGTGCTTGCTTTCGCACGTGAGCACCGAGCGGATGCGCACGCGGTCAATGCCCGAAGCCTCGATGCGTTTGGCCTTTTCCTCGTCAATTTCCTCGTTCGCCCGAATGAGAAACTCCTTCGGGTTCGTCGAGTTCACAATGTCATCGCACGCAAACCGGCCCACGAGCCGGTCGGCCAGTTTGACGACTTCGTCCTCGCCTTCATAAACCGCCGAGACCCAGATGCCGTTGGTTGTGCCGCAATCGTCCTCCTGGATGATGACATCCTGCGACACGTCCACGAGCTTGCGGGTCATGTAACCGGAATCGGCGGTCTTGAGCGCGGTGTCGGCCAGACCTTTGCGCGCGCCGTGGGTCGAGATGAAGTATTCCAGCACCGAAAGTCCTTCGCGGAAATTCGCGAGAATCGGTTTTTCGATGATGTCGCCGCTGGGCTTGGCCATGAGGCCGCGCAAACCGGCGAGCTGGCGGACCTGCTGTTTGTTGCCGCGCGCGCCGGAATCCACCATGAGATAAACCGGGTTGTATTCCTTCTTGCCCTGGTTCTGCTCGAGCGTGCGGAACATGACGCTGGAAATCATGTCGGTGCAATGCGTCCAGATGTCCACGATTTTGTTGTAGCGTTCGCCCGGCGTGATGACGCCCTTGCGATACTGCTTCTCCACTTCCTTGATCTGTTTTTGCGCCGTGTCAATTTCCTGGTCGCGTTCCTTGGGCACAATCATGTCGTCAATGCCGATGGAGGCGCCGGACTTGGTGGCCTCGCGGAAGCCGAGTTCCTTGAGCTTGTCGAGCATCGCCACGGTTTTGTCGTGGCCGGCGAACTTGTAACACTTCCAAATCAAATCGCCGAGCTGGCTCTTGCCGGCGGCCTTGTTGTAAAAGCCGAGTTCCGGCGGCCAGATCTCGCTGAAGGTGACGCGGCCAACGGTCGTTTCGATGATCTTTTTCGCCGGGTCGCCATAGACGGTTTGCCGGCCGAAATCGGGATTGGCCAAGCGAATCCGGTCGTGGGTCTTCAACGCGCCATCGTCGTAGGCAAAAATCACCTCGTCCTTCGAGCCGAACAGCGGCAGTTTCCGCGTGTCGGCGGGCATGGGCGTGCGCGGTTCGGCGGTGAGATAATAACAGCCGAGCGTGATGTCCTGCGTCGGCGTGATGATCGGCCGGCCGGACGACGGACTGAAAATGTTGTTCGTTGCCATCATCAACAGGCGCGCCTCCATTTGCGCCTCGACGGACAGCGGAACGTGAACGGCCATCTGGTCGCCGTCGAAATCCGCGTTGTAAGCGGTGCAAACCAGCGGATGAATGCGGATGGCTTCGCCCTCGATCAACTGCGGCTCGAACGCCTGCACGGAAAGACGGTGCAGCGTCGGCGCGCGATTCAGCAGCACTGGATGGCCCTTGGTGACTTCCTCCAAGACGTCCCAGACTTCCTTCGTCTGGCGCTCGATCATTTTCTTCGCGCTGCGAACGGTGTGGACATAGCCCAATTCCTTGAGCCGGCGGATGATGAATGGTTCGAACAAAACCAGCGCGATTTTCTTCGGCAAACCGCATTGGTGCAATTTCAACTCCGGGCCGATGACGATGACGGAACGGCCCGAATAATCCACGCGCTTGCCGAGCAAATTCTGGCGGAAACGACCGCCCTTGCCCTTGAGCATGTCGGACAGCGACTTAAGCGAGCGATTGCCGGCGCCGGTGACGGGGCGGCCATGACGGCCATTGTCGAACAGCGCATCCACGGCTTCCTGCAACATGCGTTTTTCGTTGCGGATGATGACCTCCGGCGTTTTGAGCTGGAGCAGCGTCTTGAGCCGGTTGTTCCGGTTGATGACGCGGCGGTACAGGTCGTTCAGGTCCGACGTGGCAAAGCGGCCGCCTTCGAGCGGCACGAGCGGGCGCAAGTCCGGCGGAATCACCGGCAGCACCGTGAGAATCATCCATTCCGGACGGCTCTTGGAAATCTGGAGGCCCTGGAGCAATTTAATCCGCTTGGCCAGTTTTTTGCGGATTTGCTTGCTCTTGGTTTCGGTCATCGCCTGCTGCAATTGATCGATGCCCTTGGCCAGGTCCACCCGCGCCAGCGCGTCACGCACGGCTTCCGCGCCCATCTTGGCTTGAAACGCGTCCGCGCCGTAGGTCTCGCGGGCTTCGCGGTATTCGTGTTCGTTGAGCAATTGATTCTGTTTCAGCGGCGTGTTGCCCGGGTCAATGACGAGGTAATCCTCGTAATAAATCACGCGCTCCAGATTGCGCGCGGTCACGTCGAGGACGAGGCCGATGCGCGACGGCATGCACTTGAAAAACCAGATGTGGCACGTCGGCACGGCCAGTTCGATATGGCCCATGCGCTCGCGGCGGACGCGGGCGAGCGTCACTTCCACGCCGCAGCGGTCGCACACGATGCCGCGATGCTTGATGCGCTTGTACTTGCCGCAGGAACATTCCCAGTCCTTGACGGGACCGAAAATGCGTTCGCAGAAGAGGCCGCCCTTCTCCGGCTTGAACGTGCGGTAGTTGATGGTTTCCGGATTTTTGACTTCGCCCTTGCTCCACGACCGGATGGCCTCGGGTGAAGCGACGGTGATCCCGACGTAATCCACCTGATTGACCTTGTCCAGTCCGAGCAGTTCGCGCGCGTTTTCTTTGTTGCCGATCATACTAAAATTTGTTTCCGCGTTGGTTGAATGGTTTCCGGGTTAAAGCGTCGCCAGCGTCACGGCGGACGCTTCCGGGTGTTCCGCCGGATTCGCATAACCGACTTTCACATCGAGCCCGAGCGACTGCATTTCCTTGACGAGCACGTTGAAGGATTCGGGGATGCCCGCCTCCAGCGCGTTGTCGCCCTTGACAATGGCCTCGTAAATGCGCGTGCGCCCCTGCACGTCGTCGGACTTGACGGTGAGCAATTCCTGCAACGTGTAGGCCGCGCCGTAGGCTTCCATCGCCCACACTTCCATTTCGCCGAAGCGCTGGCCACCGTATTGCGCCTTGCCCCCGAGCGGCTGCTGCGTGACCAGCGAGTAAGGCCCAACCGCGCGGGCGTGAATCTTGTCCGCGACCAGGTGGCCGAGCTTCATCATGTAAATGTAGCCGACGACAATTTCCTGATCGAATGCCGCACCGGTGCAACCGTCGTAAAGAATCGTCTTGGCATTCTCCGGCAATTTTGCCTCCTTGAGGTAATTGCGAATGTCCTTTTCCTTGATGCCGTCGAAGACCGGCGTGGCGAATTTCAATCCCAGGATCTGGGCCGCCCAGCCGAGATGCGTTTCCAGCACCTGGCCGACGTTCATGCGCGAGGGCACGCCCAGCGGATTCAACACGATGTCCATCGGCGTTCCGTCCGCGAGGAACGGCATGTCTTCTTCCTTCACAATGCGCGCAACGACGCCCTTGTTGCCGTGGCGTCCGGCCATTTTGTCACCGACGGACAGCTTGCGCTTGGAGGCAATATAGACCTTCACCGACTTGACGATGCCGGCCTCCACGCCTTCGCCCGCCTCGGCGCGTTCCATTTCCTCGTCGTATTGCATCTGCAAATCATCGAACTTCTTTTTGAAGCTGCCGATGATTTCGTTGATCTTGTTGCGGATCGGCGACGGATCAATCTCGATGCGGTCATAAACCGTCGCGAGTTTGCGCAGGAGCGTCTTCGTGATTTTGCGGTTCGCCGGGATGATGATTTCCCCGGTCTCGGAATTGACCACGTCGAGCGGGATTTTTTCACCGAGCAAAATGTTGCTCAACGCCTCGGTCAGTTGATCGCGCAATTCATCGGTCTTTTTCCGATGGTCGTCCTCGATCTGTTTCGCGTGGCGTTTTTCCTCGCCGGCGGATGATTTGGTGTCATGTTCGTTTTCCTTTTTTGACGACACCTTCACATCCATGACGATACCGTAGGTGCCGGAAGGAATCTTGAGCGACGTGTCCTTCACGTCGGCGGCCTTTTCCCCGAAAATGGCGCGGAGCAAACGCTCTTCCGGCGCAAGCTCGGTTTCCGATTTCGGCGTGATTTTGCCAACCAGAATGTCGCCGGGCTTCACTTCCGCGCCGATGCGGATGACGCCGTCCGGCCCGAGGTTTTTGAGCGCCTCATCGCCGAGATTCGGGATGTCGCGCGTGATTTCCTCCGGTCCGAGCTTGGTATCGCGCGCGGCCACTTCAAATTCATCAATGTGAATGCTCGTGAAAATGTCTTCCTTCACGATTTTCTCACTGATGAGAATCGCGTCCTCGAAGTTGTAACCATTCCACGGCATGAATGCGACCAGCACATTGCGGCCGAGCGCGAGTTCGGCGTTCTGCGTACACGGACCGTCAGCAATGACCTGCCCTTTCCTCACGTGGTCACCCTTGTGCACCAGGATTTTCTGATTGATGCACGTGGCGGCGTTCGACCGCATGAATTTGCGGATCGGATAAACCCACACGCCCTTTTCCGGGTCGTGTTTGATCTTCTTTTTCGTCTCCGGCAGTTTGCCGTCCTCGGTGATGATGACGGTATCGCCGCTGACGGAAGCGACTTTGCCGGCTTCTTCGGCGACCACCACGGCGCGCGAGTCGCGGGCGACGCGGTCTTCCAGACCGGTTGCCACCAGCGGCGCTTCGGTCACCAGCAACGGCACAGCCTGGCGCTGCATGTTGGAACCCATCAACGCGCGGTTGGCGTCGTCATGTTCCAGGAATGGAATCAGCGACGCGGCGATGGACACCAACTGCTTGGGCGAAACGTCCATGTAATCCACCCGCGCGGGTTCGACATCAATGAAGTCGGTCCGGGCACGGCAAACGACCCGGTCGGTCGTGAATTTTCCCTTGTCGTCAATCGGCGAGTTCGCCTGCGCGATGATGAATTGTTCCTCGCGGTCGGCGGTCAGGTAATCAATGTGATTGGTGACGCGCCCGTTTTCGACCTTGCGATACGGCGTTTCGAGGAAGCCGAAATCGTTGATGCGCGCAAACGTCGCCAGCGACGCGATGAGGCCGATGTTCGGGCCTTCCGGCGTCTCAATCGGGCAGATGCGTCCGTAGTGCGATGGATGGACGTCGCGGACTTCAAATCCGGCGCGATCGCGGCTCAAGCCACCCGGCCCGAGCGCGGACAGACGGCGCTTGTGCGTCAATTCGGCCAGCGGATTGATTTGGTCCATGAACTGGCTGAGTTGCGAGCGGCCAAAGAAATCACGGATGACCGCCGAGAGCGCCTTGGGATTGATGAGCTTTTGCGGCGCCATTTGCTCGACGCTTTGATCGAACAGCGTCATGCGTTCCTTGACGAGGCGTTCCGTGCGCGAAAGCCCGACCCGGCACTGGTTGGCGAGCAATTCGCCGACCGTGCGGATGCGGCGGCTGCCGAGGTGGTCAATGTCATCCACGCTGCCTTCGCCCTTCTTGAGGCGGAGCAGATATTTCGTCGCGGCCACCAAATCGTGCTTCGTGAGAATGCGTGATTCTTCCTTGTCCTTGAGCCCGAGTTTTTGATTGATCTTGTAGCGGCCCACGCGGCCCAAATCATAACGTTTCGGGTCGAAGAACAGCCGCTTGAGCAACGCGCGCGCATTGGCGGCCGTCGGCGGGTCGCCCGGACGCAGGCGGCGGTAAATGTCCTTGAGCGCCTCCTCCTCGTTTTTGGCCGGGTCTTTCTTCAGGCATTTGATCATGATGCCATCATCGCTCGTGGTATTCACGACCTTGATCTTGTTCACGCCCAGCTCGGCGATTTGTTTGACCACGGACTTGGAAAGCGGCTCGAAGGCGCGCGCGACGACCAGGCCCTTTTCCGCGTCCACCGCGTCCTGGATCAAAACGCAATTCGGCAAATCTTCGAGCTTCTCGGCTTCCTTGATTGTGAGTTCCTCGATTTCGTAAAAGAGCTTGAGAATTTCCTCGTCCGTGCCCCGGGTTTTCTCGCCATTGTCCTTGCCCTTGCCGATGCCGCCCTCGACATCGAGAAAGCTCAACGCGCGGAAGAACGTCGTCGTCAAAAATTTCCGGCGGCGTTTCTTGCGGTCGAGATAAACGTAAAGCAGATCGCTGGTGTCAAATTGCGCCTCGTACCACGAACCGCGGTCGGGAATGACGCGGAAGCTGTGCAGCATTTTCCCGTTCGGATGCTGCGTGGCCTCGAACGCAATGCCCGGCGACCGGTGCAACTGGCTTACCACCACGCGTTCAGCCCCGTTGATGACGAACGTGCCTTGCGGCGTCATCAGGGGCAGTTCGCCCATGAACACCTTTTCTTCCTTGGCGTGTTTGCCCTCCTCCTTGAGCAGGAAGGTGACGTAAAGCGGCGCGCCATAGGTCAGGCCTTCGCGCAGGCATTCGAGCCAGTCCAGCTTCGGCGCCCCGATTTCGTAGGAGTCGTAATCGAGCACGCACTTGCCGTCGTAGCTCTCGATGGGAAATACTTCGAGGAAGACCGCTTCCAGGCCGATGTGTTTCCGGCGCTTGTTGGGCGCCGCATCCGCTTGCAGGAACTCCTTGTAGGAATTGGTCTGCAATTCGATCATGTTCGGCGGCACGACAATCTCTTTGATTTTGCCGAAATTGATTCGTTCAGTGGCTCGCGATGGCATTTGGACTTTCTGGTTTGGCTGGCAACGGTGCCAGCCGGCAATTTTCAATCAACGACACAAGGCAAGCACGCTGCGTTCAACAGTGAACTTGCCTGAACTCAGACCGCTAACGGCGGTCGCCTCTTGCTGCTGTTTGTAACTAATAAAAATTTTGTTCCGGCTTGTGAAAAACGGGGTGGCGGTCCCGGCGTGCGAGACCACCGCCCCAAAATTTCGCCAGTTACTTGACCTCCACTTTGGCGCCCGCTTCCTCCAGCTTTTTCTTGGCCGCGTCGGCGTCGGCTTTCGGAGCGCCTTCCAGCACGGGCTTGGGCGCGCCTTCCACCAGCGCCTTGGCTTCCGCCAGGCCGAGACCGGCCTTGACTTCGCGCACAGCCTTGATGGTGGCAATTTTCTTGTCCGCCGGGGCGGATATGAGAATCACGTCGAACGTGGTCTTTGCTTCAGCGGGAGCCGCAGCCGCACCGCCAGCAGGAGCCGCAGCCATTGCAACCGGTGCCGCAGCAGTCACGCCCCATTTTTCTTCCAGTTTCTTGACCAGGTCGGCGGCTTCAATCACCGTCAACTTGCTCAGTTCCTCTACGAGGTTTCCAATGTCAGCCATATTACCTTTCTTGTCGTCTCGTCGTCCGCCGCGGTCCGGCCCTCTCCCGCATCGCGGGATTTGGCGCGACACGCCACGGCTTTTTTAAGTTCGTTCGTGAACCGACGATTTACGTTGTTGTTTGTTTGTTTGTCCGACCCGCCGGTTAAAGCGGACGGAAATTGTTTTAGACTTTCTCAGCCTTCGCCTTGATCACACGCGCGAGTTGTGTCGCCGGCGTGTTAAATAATACGACCAGTTTGGTGGCCGGCGCGTTCAACAGGCCCAGCAGGGTCGCGCGCAACACGTCCAAACTCGGCAGATCGGCCAGGGCCACAATCGCCGCCTGTTCCAGGCGCTGGTTGTCCAAATAGCCAAACTGCACCTTCAACCGGTCAAACTCCGCACCAAAATTCTTCACCACCTTCGCCGCGGAGGAAATGTCCTTCTGGCCGGTGACCACGGCGAGCTGGCCGCCAAGCGAGCCGTTCAATTCGCCGACGCCGGCTTCCTTGGCCGCGAGTTGGAACAGGGAGTTCTTGATGATGTGAATCTCCGCGCCGGCTTTTTGCAGGCGCTTCCGCAGTTCGGTCATGTGGGACACCTTGAGTCCCTTGTAATTCACCACGATGAAGAAGGGCGAGCCATTCAGCCGCGCGATGTATTCCTTCGTTAAAATTTGTTTTTCAGCACGCATGATTCAAAATCGGTTCCGGGTTAATGGGTCGTAAACTCGCGCACATCCAGCCGCACCGGCGGACTCATCGTCGCCGAAAGCGTGCAGGAGTTGATATAGGTGCCCTTGACACTGTTCGGACGCGCCTTGGCCACGGCTTCAATCACTGCGCGCGCGTTTTCCTCGATCTGATTGGCCGGGAACGATGCCTTGCCAACGGCCACGTGAACGTTGCCCGCCTTGTCCACCTTGAACTCGACGCGGCCGGCCTTGACTTCCTTGACGGCCTTGGCAGTGTCGTCCGTCACGGTGCCGGTCTTCGGGTTCGGCATCAGGCCGCGTGGCCCCAGCACCTTGCCGAGTTTGCGCACTTCAGCCATCGCTTCGGGCGTGGCCACCGCCACATCAAAATCAGCCCAGCCAGCCTGGCATTTCGCAATCATGTCTTCAAAACCGACGTATTCTGCGCCGGCGGCCTTGGCCGCGTCGGCCGCCGCGCCGCTTTTGGCGAACACGAGCACGCGCACGGTCTTGCCGCTGCCGTGGGGGAGCGGAACCGTGCCACGGACCATCTGGTCGGAATGTTTCGGGTCCACACCCAGACGGAACGCGAGATCAATGGTTTCATTGAATTTCGCCTTGGGAAATTTCGCGAGGACGCCAACGGCATCCTTGAGTGGATACGCCTTTTTGGCGTCCACAACTTCGAGTGCTTTTTTGTATCGTTTACTGGGCATTTGCTTTGGTGCGGTTCCAGCGAGCCTTTAATGACTCTCCCGCGGTTGTTTGGTTTATCCGACGACTTCAATTCCCATGCTGCGGGCCGTGCCGGAAATGATGCGGAACGCGGCTTCTTCGTTCACCGCGTTCAAATCCTTTGATTTCATCTTCACGATGTCCAGCACCTGTTTGCGCGTCACCTTGCCGACCTTTTCCTTGTTCGGCTCCTTGGACCCGGCGGTGATGCCCGCGGCTTTTTTCAACAGAATGGACGCCGGCGGCGATTTGGTGATGAACTTGAACGACTTGTCCTGAAAAACGGTGATGACGACGGGGATGATAAGCCCGGCATCGGCCTTGGTCGCCGCGTTGAATTCCTTGCAGAAGCCCATGATGTTGACGCCGTGCTGGCCGAGCGCCGGGCCGACCGGCGGCGCGGGATTCGCCTGGCCCGCCGGGATCTGCAGCTTGATGATGCCTGTGATTTTCTTTGCCATGTTGTTTGTTAAATTTGTTAAACAAGTGATTGGTTAAATGGGTTAAACAAGCGCGCCCCGGGCGACTCATTTAACTGATTTAACTCATTTACCCATTCACTTTTATTACGCTTTTTCCACCTGCCAGTACTCCAGTTCCACCGGCGTATTCCGCCCGAAAATGTTGACGGTGACCTTCAACTTGCCGCGTTCGGGATCAATTTCCTCGATCACGCCGCTGAAATTGAGGAACGGTCCGTTATTAATCTTGATCGTTTCGCCGACTTCAAAATTGACCTTCGGTTTTTCCGTCTCTTCCGACGCTGAAATCTGCGCCTTGATGGATTCGACTTCTTCCGTCGGCGTCGGCACGGGCGGCTCGCCGCCCACAAAACCAATCACGCCCTGCGTTTCCTTGATGAAATACCACGGTTTCTCGATGATCCGGTTGTTTTCATCGAGCAACGCCATGTCCACAAACACGTAGCCCGGCCACAATTTGCGGCTGGACACGGTCTTCTTCTGATTGCGCACCTCGACGACCTTTTCCATCGGGACGAGGACTTCCTTGACATAGTCCTGCATCTCGTCGGTCTTGACGCGCTTCTCAATGCTTTCCTTGACCTTCTGCTCCTGGCCGGAAAGCGTGTGGATGACAAACCATTGGCTGCGCATGGTGGTGTTCACTTAATGCCGAAAAATAGTGCAAACAGAATGCGATCCACCACTTCGGTGAATGTGCCCATCAAAGCAATTGAAACCATGATGAGTGCCGTTGAGCCTTTCAGTTCCACCCACGTCGGCCACGAACATTTTTTCAATTCTTCGCGCGTTTCCTGCACATAGGTCGCCAATTGCCGCACCTGCCCCTGCCACCAAAGGTAGGCAAAGATCAATCCGACGACGACCGCCCAAAATATAATGCTAGTCCAACCACTCACAATTCATTCACTTTCAATTTGTCCAGCCCGGCCCATTCTTGTTTCGCTGGCTTGCCGAGCCGCAGCTCGGAACTCTTAACCAATCCCACCGGCCCGCCTTCGCCTTCGCTACGGCGTGGCAGCCTACCCTCTCCGCTCCGCTCCGAGCGAAGGCTGGCGGAGAGGGAGGGATTCGAACCCCCGTCGGGTGTTAACCCGAAGCGGTTTTCAAGACCGCCGCGATAGACCACTCTGCCACCTCTCCGTTCGCAGACTGGCTTGCCGAGCCAAAGCTCAAAGCACTTCGATTCGTCCCGCCTTCGCGCTTCGCGCTTCGGCGCGGCACTTCGCTTTCACTTCGTTCCAGCGAAGGCTGGCACGGCAGGAGGGACTTGAACCCCCAACCAACGGTTTTGGAGACCGCTACTCTGCCAATTGAGCTACTGCCGTATCCGCCCAATCTCGTTCGTATTTCTGACAAAAAAGGAGCCGCGGGGTTCATCCCCCGCGCTCCAATGTTGAAAACCACTGTTATGCGATGACTTCCGTCACGCGGCCTGCGCCAATCGTCCGGCCGCCTTCGCGGATCGCGAAGCGCTGGCCTCTTTCCATGGCCACCGGCGCGATGACTTTTATTTCCACCGAGACGTTGTCACCCGGCATCACCATTTCCACGCCCTGCGCAAGGGTCACCGTGCCGGTCACGTCCGTGGTACGGAAATAAAATTGCGGACGGTAGTTGGAGAAGAACGGCGTGTGCCGACCGCCTTCTTCTTTTGAAAGCACATAAACTTCCGCCTTGAAATGCGTGTGCGGGGTGATGCTGCCCGGCTTGGCCAGTACCATGCCGCGCTCGACTTCTTCCTTCTTGATGCCGCGCAGCAACACGCCGACGTTGTCGCCGGCCGTCGCATTGTCGAGGAGTTTGCGGAACATTTCGATGTCGGTGGCGACCGTCTTGCGGGTGTCCTTGATGCCCACGATTGCGACTTCGTCCATCTTCGTGAGAACACCGCGCTCCACGCGACCGGTGACAACCGTGCCGCGACCTTCAATGTTAAACACGTCCTCGATGCACATCAGAAACGGCTTGTCCACCTCGCGCGGAGGCAACGGAATAAATGAGTCAATGGCCTCCATCAATGCCTGGATGGAGTCCTCGCCCGCCTTGTCTCCGGCCATGGCCGCCTTGGAACTGCCGCGAACAACAGGCGTCTTGTCTCCGGGAAATTCATACTTGGTCAGCAGGTCGCGGACTTCCATTTCGACCAGGTCCAGCAGTTCCTTGTCGTCCACGAGGTCAATCTTGTTCAGGTAAACCACGATGGCGGGCACACCCACCTGGCGGGCCAGCAGCACGTGCTCCTTGGTCTGGGGCATCGGACCTTCCGAGGCGTCCACCACCAGGATGGCGCCGTCCATCTGGGCCGCGCCGGTAATCATGTTCTTGATGAAGTCGGCATGGCCCGGGCAGTCAATGTGGGCGTAATGGCGCTTGTCGCTCTGATACTCGACGTGGGAAACCGCGATGGTCACGGTTTTGGTTTCGTCGCGCACCGTGCCGCCCTTGGTGATGTCGGCGTAGGAGATTGGCGTCGCCAAACCCTTCTTCGCCTGCACCATAACAATCGCAGCTGTCAGGGTGGACTTGCCGTGGTCAATATGTCCGATGGTGCCGACGTTAACGTGCGGTTTCGTTCGTTGAAATTGTTCTTTAGCCATTGTTGTCTCCTGCGTTTAGTTTTTGGTTAACGGTCAAATCTGCGAACTGGAGCCCATGATCAGGGTTGAACTGATGACCTCGTCCTTACCAAGGACGCGCTCTACCAACTGAGCTACATGGGCGCATTATCATTAGTCCAATCCGATGCACAAACACAAAACGACAAAAAAACCCGTTCCCCTCATTTTTTTCTGTCGAAAATTCAAGGGGCAACCGGCTGTTTTTGTCTGTTTACGGCTCTGCTACCGGGCGCAAACTATGAAACACCCGCCCCCCTGTCAACAGGTATTTTAATTTTTTTGCGAACGGTCTTTTAACCAAAATTCCATGCCCCATGCCGGCTGCGGGAAGCCCAGTCCATCGAGCCGTCCTCCACAGCTTTAGCGACGGAGGATCGCCCCTCAACCTTCATCCATCAACCTGTCTCAACCTTCATGCGGTCCCGTTGTAAATTTGTCACAGAAATCTTTCAACACCACAGACAGTGTTGATTTCAAAACCGCCTCGGGAATCAGGTATGGCTTTTCGGCGATGGTGATCTCGGCTTTCCCAGTCGTAAACGCGAAACTCCCAGCCAGCTTCCCGAGCACGTGGCCGGCAAATTTGCCGTGGAAGTCGCCGTTTGGCTCAAAAGCATAATTCCCTTTCACCTTGGGCTGCTTCGGGTCGGGATGACAGAAGCCACCGGCCTGTCCATTGCCAATGATGTGGACATCATGCTGTCCGGCCAGCTCTTGAAGTTCGGGAAAAGTCGGGAGCCTTCCCAGTTCATGCGTTACGGTGAAGGACATGTTGGCAAGGCTAAATGCTAATGGCCAAAAGCTAAAGGTCTTTTCCTGTCCATTGAAGCCTCGGCGAAGTTGGATGTTTACCAGCTTGTCGCGCCGAATTTCACACACGGGAGCAGGCGGAAGTCACGCACCCGTAACGGAGGTGGAAGCCTTTAATTGCCCGACCGGGAAAATGGGTTGTCAGCGGCTTTATTTTCGTCATGCTCCCCGGACTGACCATGCGGAACAGATTCCCAATCTATTTTGGCCGGTGGATGTTTTGGCTGGGATTTTTTCTGGCCTTCACGGCCCGGGCGGCGGATGCTCCCATTTCCGAATCCAAAGTCACTGTGGCTCCGCCCGGAGACTGGGTGAAACCCAATTTCTTCGAGCGTGCGTTGCAGAACGCCCCGGTGCCGGCCGGTGAAAACGAACGCTGGCTGTTGATTGAAACAGAAATCAATGCTCCCGAGAGTGCGACCTTCCAACACCGGGTAAAACAAATTTGCAGTTATGCCGGCGTGCAGAACGGTGCGCAAATCTCCCTTGATTTTGACCCCGGCTATGAATCGCTGCAACTGCACTGGGTGAGAATCTGGCGCGGCACGAATTTTCTAAACCGGCTTGACCGGGACAAGATCAAAATCATCCAGCAGGAGCGCGATCTGGAACAGCATGAACTCAATGGCCAGTATTCCGCCATTCTGGTGCTGGACGATGTCCGCGTGGGCGATGTCATTGATTACGCCTTTACCTTCCAGGGGGACAACCCGGTGTTTGGCGGCCGGTTCGCGCGCGCCATTCAGCTTCAATCCGAGGAGCCGATTGGACGCCTTCGAACCCGGCTGCTCTGGCCGGCGAACAAGCGGCTCTATGCAAAATATCACGGAACCAGCGCGCAACCGGCGGTCATTCCCGGCAAGGAGACCACCGAATACTGCTGGGATTCGAAACAGGTTCCGGGGCTGTCTTTGGAAGATTCCCTGCCGGTCTGGTATGAATGCCAGCCGTGGGTGCAATTGAGCGAGTTCCAAACCTGGGACGAAGTCAACCAATGGGCGCTGACGCTTTTCCAGAACGGCTCCGTTCCATCGCCGGAGTTTTCCCAAAAACTCGACGCGTGGCGGCGAATTGCCAGCCCGGAGGAACGGGTCCTGGCCGTCCTGCGCTTTGTCCAAGATGAAGTGCGTTATTTCGGAATTGAAATGGGCGAAAAGTCCCACAAACCCTCGGATGCCTCCACGGTTTGCAGCCGGCGATTTGGCGACTGCAAAGACAAGTCGCTTCTGTTTGTCACCGCCCTGCGGATGCTGGGCATTGAAGCCTGGCCGGTGCTGGTCAACACCACCGAACGCCGCGCCCTAGATCAATGGCAGCCGTCGCCGCTGGCTTTCGATCATGTCATTGCGGCGGTGCGCCTGGGCGGCCAGCTCTACTGGTTCGATCCGACGATCAATTACCAGCGCGGGCCGCTGTCCGTCCGTTACCTGCCCGATTACGAGCGCGGCCTGGTCATCAGCCCGAAAACCACCGGCTTGACCGTCATTACCAACACCAGCGCTAACCAGAGTCTGACCAGCGTCAGTGAATACTTTCAAGTGCGCGGCCGGGATGAACCCGCCGATCTAAAAGTCGTGACCGTGGCCACCGGCGGCGACGCGGACGCCCTGCGGGAACAGTTCGCCACCACCGACCGGGATAAAATCCAGAAGAGCTGCCAGGATTTTTATTCCCAGTACTATCCGCAGATCAAGATTGCGCAGCCCGTTCAGTTCACTGATGACGAGCAACAAAACCTGATCAAGATGACCGAGTTTTACACCGTTGAAAAAATGTGGACGAAGTCCGCCGACGACAAACGGTTCTGGTGCGAATTCTCCCCGCACACGATCACCAGCCTCCTGTATCAGAAACCCAGGGACAAGGACCGGACCATGCCACTGGCCTTGGAATTTCCCGAACACCGGATTTTCCGCGCCGAGGTGATCCTGCCGGGAGTCTGGCCGGCGGACAAACGGAAGAAAACGATTTCCGATCCCGCGTTTTTCTTTCAACGTCAAGTGACCATCTCCGGCCGCAAACTTGTCCTGGAAGCGGAATACCGCACCTTTGCCGATTCCATTCCGGCAGACCGGGTAAAGGGCTATCTTCAACAGCTTGACGAGGCCGCCCGCGCTTCCAGTTATGCCCTGGGCTGGCGCTGATGGTCGTGTGAACCCAGAGGTGTTCGCCCTGCTTCTGGTTGCCTTGGCCAAACACGTTGGTTTTTTCAACGATCAATTCTCAACCCTCAACTTTCAACCAGCTGTCCTCGGCCTCCACAAAAAATAAACCGGCACACCCGCCAGCACGATCAACAGCCCGGGCCAGGTCGTCTGCGTCTTGTAAAAGAGCAGCACGACCATGACGACGCTCGCGCCCAGGATGTAGAGCGCCGGCAGCACCGGGTAACCGAACGCGCGGTACGGCCGCTCCGCCTCCGGCCGTTTCCGGCGCAAAACAAAAATGCCGATGATGGTGAGCACGTAAAACACCAGCGTGGCGAAGACGACGTAATCGAGCAGGTTGCTGTACAGATTGCCGTACTGCTCCGCGTGCGTTGACGGATCCAGCAACGGCGCGCCGGTTGCGTCGCGCAGCCGGACCCGGGGCAGCACCAGCAGCGCCGCCCACACACCTTGCAGCACGAGACCTGCCGCCGGGACGCGGTGGGCGTTCAGCCGGCCCGTGGCTTTGAAGAACAGCCGGTCGCGCGCCATCGCGTAATAAACCCGCGCCCCGGTCAGAATCAGGCCGTTGTTGCAGCCGAACGTTGAGACCAGGATGGCGATGGCCATGATCCCGGCGCCGGCGCCGCTGAACACCGTGTTCATGGCCGCCGTGGCCACCCGGTCGTCGGGTGCATGTTGAATTTGCTCCAGCGGCAGCAGGCAGAGATAAGCCACGTTCGCCAGGAGGTAGAGCGCGATCACCAGCGCGGTGCCCCAGAACAGCGAAAGCGGGATGTTCCGTTTCGGTTCCTTCACCTCCCCGGCGGTGAACGTGATGCTCTCCCACGCCACCGAAGAAAACAGCGAGCCGACCTGGGCGACACAGAAGGCGATCAACAGCCCGAATCCGCCCGCCGCCGTGACCGTGGAAAGGAACGGCAAATCCGGCTTGACCGGCGTCACGCCGCGCGGCGTCCATAAATCGCTGAAATTGGAACGCAACACATCGGCGTTGCGTCCGATCAGCACGCCCACGACGATCAACGCGACCAGCGACAGGATTTTGGTTGAGGTGAAAATGTTCTGGATGATTTTTCCGAGCTTCAATCCGCGGGTGTTGATGAAGGTCAGCAACACGATGAGGAGGATCGCGGCCAGTTGCTGCGTCGAAAGGCTGAGGGCATAACCGGCCGGGAGATTCACCGGCCGGATGATCCAGGCGGTGGGCGAAACCGACGGCAGCAGGACG
>Ga0265323_10000420_pt1 | contig 24340 bp, 19 predicted proteins | sample 41225metaG_FD_193580 | JGI IMG/M metagenome (GOLD analysis project Ga0265323, IMG submission 193580) | Rhizosphere microbial communities from Carex aquatilis grown in University of Washington, Seatle, WA, United States - 4-12-25 metaG | ecosystem: Host-associated > Plants > Roots > Rhizosphere...
ACTTAACGGTTATCGACAATGAGCATTTGCAGATGGCCGGATATATCTCTATCATTTTACACCAATACTTGTTGAGAAGAATAAAGCCAAAAATTCGCATTATCCCTGTCATTGTCAATGAGAGCTCATTGTGAGCGAACTATTTTTTATTTAAAAATTCTTCAATCTCAAAAATAAATTCTTTCATTTCATCGAACATCTCAAGAATAATGTCTTTATCAAACTCAACGTTGGATTCATAATCTCCCTTTGTTCTTCTGTTCGTTCATTGCTATCAAGACTCATGCGTATAATCCCGTTTTAATGGCTTTAGTAAATATTGGCTGCTTGCCTTTTATTGTATTTAATTCCTGTTTTGAAATTAAATGAGCATCAATTATTATATTATACTTCAAATCTATATCATAACATAAGTCATAAATTCGATTTTCATCACGAGCGTTATAATCCTTATCTAATATTATTAAAATATCATAATCAGAATGGTCTGGAGAATTATCGTACACTTGAGACCCAAACAATATTATATCTTTTACAGATTCATTAAATCCTTTCTGTAAATAGCTTTTTAAATCCCTTAATATGGTTAATTTATCTGCCATCCTGATATTTTGGATAAAATTACATTATTTTTTGCAAAATTTTACGCCGGGCATTTTTTACCATACATTCACAAAAATGTCTTTAAATTCAAAAATCGTTTGGTTACATTTTTAAGAACATAAGAGCAATTGAAGTTATCATGGGATATAAAAAACTATATTCTGAAAAAATTAAAAGTTAATTCTTAGAATCCTGGCGCATATTTCCACTTTATTTTCTTTAATTCTTCAAGATTGGTTTTTGGTTTTTCAAGATCCTGCGGAATGGGCATTTTGGAAAATGTCTGAAAATATAGTACACAGGCATCGCGCCACCATGTTGCTTCACGTTCCTGGATTTTTAATTTTGCAGATACTTCACGGAAACGCTCTTCGTCTATTTTATTTTCGAGTGAAGACCAGAGTTTTTCCATTTTTCTAACGGTATCCACTCCCGAATAATATTTGTAACATAACTCGTCCCAGAGTGTCCGTCCCGACTTCATTTTGTAAGTCCAACCGACATGATGGAACCATAATAACAAATTTTCAGGACAGGAATACAGACTTGAAAATTTATTTCTTACCGGAATGGAATATTGGGATAAAGCATTGCTTCCGGTAATTGTCCTGTCGAAACCAATACCTATGCTATCGGCCTTATGATAATAGACAGAATTCCACTCAGGACGTTCCGCTTCATCGAGCCAGGGTTGCGGACCAAAATGATGTCCCTGTCCCATGAGATGATGCAAACCCAGGGGGGTCATATAATTGACAGCAGCTTCACGTGAAGGAAGCATTATATTTGAAATGGTGTTAACTTTTTCTGGATTGTTCGAAAAAGTCATCCTGATCCATTCCCCGGCAATTGATTCCGAAGTAAGAGAATAGTCCCATGCAAGCCTTCCGAAAGCGTACCAGTTTGCAGCCCCAAACGGATGGCCACACCAGTTCCGGTCTGAACCAATATTTGAAACACCTGCCATTCCTGTTAATTCGTAATGAAATATTGAACCGTCGATAATTTTTGCGACAGTCGAACCTGACCCTTTTACCCAGGTATCGGATTCCAGTACTTCTTTAAATAATGGAGCCAAATAGACCAGATGAGTTGCAAATCCAAGGTATTCCTGGGTTATTTCAAATTCAGGCATTACAGGGGTTCTGGTCATAGCGCCAAAAAGAGGATGAAAAGGTTCCCTCGGTTGGAAATCCACCGGTCCATTTTTGACCTGGATAATTACATTTTTTCTGAATTTCCCGTCCAGGGGAACAAATTCATTATAGGCTTGTTTTGCCCGATCGTCGTTGGATGGATGATAAACAAAAGCCCTCCACATGACAATGCCACCATGCGGTGCAAGTGCATCGGCAAGCATGTTCGCACCATCGGAATGTGTACAGCCATAATCGAGAGGACCGGGAAGCCCTTCGGAATTTGCTTTTACTAAAAAACCCCCGAAATCGGGTATATAATTATAAATTTCATTTATTTTTTTCTTCCACCAATCAACCACCAGGGAATCGAGAGGATCGGCGGTAGAAATCCCGTCAAGGTCCTTTGGGGATGCAAAATTAACCGACAGATAAACTTTTATCCCGTAAGGACGAAATACATCGGCGATTGCAGCAATACGCAACAGATATTCATTAGATAATATAAGCGGGCTGGCATTTACATTATTCAAAACGGTACCATTAATACCAATGGAAGCATTGGCACGTGCATAATCTTTATAGCGCAATCGCTTGTATTCCGGCAATTCAAACCAACGCCAGAGAGATTCGCCTGCATAACCACGTTCAACAGTTTCGTTCATATTGTCCCAGTGGTTCAGAAGGCGAAACTGTATTTTCGGTGAACTGATAATGGATAAATCTGAAATATTGCTTTCCGTCTGAATTAATCTTAAAAATTCGAATATTCCATATAAAATGCCAATATCAGTATTGGCTGCAATAGCAATGCAACTGTTTCCCCCAATTAAAATATTTTGAATAATGAAACCTTCATTACCAATGGTTTTAAGTTTTTCTTCAAGGTTTAATTTTGTTATAATTTTTAAATTTTGTGGAGTACCTGCAATAATGGCCCCGGATTTAGTGATTTTATCAGGAACTTCTATATTCTTACCAAGTAAACCATTTAACCCTTTTATAAGTTCTTCTTTAGCTGCAATTATGGTTGCCGAGTTTCCCGAAATTACAATTTGAGTAATTCTGTTGTTGTAATCAGTAAGTTTTTGCTTGTCGGAAATAAGGTCATATCTAAGCCATAAACGATATCCGTCTTCAGATTTCAATGAATTAATAAGGATAAATATTAAGAATCCTGATATTATAATTCTTTTAAGATTCATTCTATAATATAGAAGATTGTGCTTTAACAAATTTAGGTAAATAATTCTTTCGATAATTTAGAAACTTTAATTACAAATCTTTTAAAAGGAAAACTTATACTTAACTGCCATCTAGTTATTTTAATATAAAAAAAGTGAAGGGCAATAAACATTTTCAATTTGAAAACATTTATAAACCCTTCACCAACCGAATATATGAAAGAAGCAAAAAGTTCAATAAATCAGAAAATCATTTCTTCGTTCTCATATAATGAACAAAATCTTTAAGCCTGATAATTCCAACCGGTCCTTCGTAAATTCCCCCCATGCCACCCTGATCGAGAACCCTGACAGCAATGGTATTGTACTTATTCGATTGCAAAATTGCCCCATCTATATAATAAGCCCTGAATTCATTATAACGTGTTTCGCCATGTGAAAATTCGTTAATTTTTCTGCGATTGCCAATATATTCCCCATTCAGATAAACCTCATCCAGGTCGTCAATTTTTCCGAGTAAAACAACTACCTTCTCATTTTCATAGTGGCCAGTAACAAAAAATGTTTTCCTGTACCAGGCAAATCCATCTAAATTAGGGTAACCTTCATCTTCCCAATACCTGGGTACTGTAATGGTCTGCCAGGAATTATCGTTATACTGAGGATTTTCAAATTCCATATTATCCCCGGGTTTAAATTTCCATATTCCCTGTAATTGAATTTCAAGGGAAATTGGATTCATGTTGGCGAAAATGCCAACAGTCCCATTTACGATACCCCCGGCCAATTGTGCATCATAAACCCTTACAGATATCAGGTTTGGTTTCCCGAACTTTATGTATTCTTTTGGAATGAAATATTTCCTGAATGAATTATACGCCGTTGAATAATTTGGGGGAAATGAACCTGAATATCCAATCAGGTTTCCATTAAAATAAGTCTCATCGACATCATCAACATAACCTAAGTAAAGGAATAATTGGTAGTCGGTATAATCTTCCGGAATCACAATTGTTTTCCTGTACCATGCAAAACCGTCGTATCCATAAAATCCCTGGTCTTCCCAGGCAGAAGGAACATAAATAGATTCCCAGTCTTTGTCGTTAAAACTCTCCTGCATCCACTCTTTTTTATCTCCAATAGAGAATTTCCATTTACCCTGCAGGTTTATAACCTTGGTCAAATCATCCGCACGAACCTCACCAAAGACCATAAAAAAAGGTAATAGGAAAATCAATACTTTTTCGGAAATCAATCTACACATATCTCACTTTTTTTAAAAAAATAAATCAAAAAACGATTGAACCGGGTTTTCATCCCAGTGACATCTATCCTGATATTGTTTCATGTTACTTTTATCCATAATCCCGACAGGACCTTCATAAATTCCTCCGGCACCAGTATAATCATAAACCCGAACAGCAATGATATTATTTCCAGGTTTTATTAAATTCTTTGGTATTTCATATATCCTGCTCAATCTCCAATAATCAGAATTATAGCCATCGTTATTCCAGTTAAAAAAGGAATGAAAGGGATGTTCATCCACTTCGAGCATGGATGTTTCACCAATTTTTTCGCCGTTTAAATAGGTTTCATCATAGTCGTCGATTTTGCCAAGCACCAGGTACAACTTTTTATTTTCAAGATCTTTAGGCAGAATGAAAGATTTTCTGTACCATGCATAACCATCGTGATTGAAATATCCCTGGCTTTCCCAGGTCATTGGCACCTTAATTTCAGGCCAGCCTGAATCATTGTAATCAGTATCTTTCCATTTTTTGTTACTAAATAATTTAAATTTCCAGTTCCCGGATAAATTCAGATTTAACAAATCTTCATTTTCATCAAAACAAATTCTGGCATTTCCTGTAATTCCTCCATCGCCACCGTCATCGTAAACTCTCACGGCAATCAGATTATCGCCGTTTTTCCTGATAAGTGAGGAGGGTATTATATATTTCCTGTCCCAACTGTAGGCTGTTAAATAAGAAGGAGGAAAATTTCCCAATTTGCCAATTAATTTACCATTGAAATATACTTCATCGGCATCATCGATGTTTTCAAAACATAAAATGTATAATTTATCACTATCTGTATCAGGCATTCTTACCTTTTTCCTGTACCAGGCAAAACCATCGTACCCAATATAACCCTGTCTTTCCCAATTTCCAGGAACTCTTAAATTATCCCAGTCATTGTCATTAAACTTTGGGTCAGCCCATTTCATATCATCACCCAGATTAAATTTCCAGGTGCCAGATAGACTCATCAGTGTTTTAAAATTCGAGGCAGGCAAATTACAATAAACGAATAATTGTGTCGCAATAATAATTGCAAGCTTTTTAAGAATATTTGTTTTCATAATACCATTTTTTACATTTACAATGCAAGTATACGATGCAATATGTTTTCATCTGTTACCATGTTGTAACATAGTGTAATTAATTGTAAAAAATTGTCACAGGATTTTCAGGAATGTAAATAAAATCTAAGGTAAAAAAAAGTAAAAATACTCGGGTAGATAGACAGTAGGCTATTAGGCTATAGAAAAGGTACTTAAGTTGTATTTCTGTTCTGAGGTAAAAAAATTGTGAATTAAATAAATTGATTTTTTTTAAGCCCTAATAGTCTATAGTCTAAACAACCTAAGTAGTTACAAAAATTTGAAACACAACTTTACAGGAATTTTTATTTTAAATTTACCTAAAATTATCCTATAAGCTTGTACCCAATTCCATGAACGGTAATAATAATTTTAGGATCATTGGGATTGGTTTCCAATTTCTGTCTCAGTTTGACGATGAAATTATCTACCGTCCTGGTTGTAATGTCAGAATCATTTTCCCAAACTTTCGACATCAGTTCATCACGGCTAACGGAAATGTTTTTATGGTTCCAGAGATACTTTAAAATTTCAAATTCTTTATGCGACATTTTCACTTCTTCATCTCCAACAAATGCTTCATAAGAAGAAAAGGAAACATTTAATTTTCCTATAGTAAGCGAATCCAATTCATCGGTCTTATTTTGAATACCGGCTGATCTTCTTAGAATAGTTTTTATCCTGGCCAAAAGTTCTCGTAAACTGAATGGTTTTGTAACATAATCGTCGGCGCCAAGTTCGAGACCTAAAACCTTATCAATTTCTTCTCCTTTTGCAGTAAGGAGAATAATAGGAGTATGGATATTTTCTTTTCTCACGGTCCTGCAAATATCGAAACCGGAAATGCCAGGAAGCATAACATCCAATAATATTAAATGATATGGATTGTCCCTGATTTTTTCCAAACCTTCTTTTCCGTTTGAAACGGCATCGACGGCGTAACCTTCTATTTCAAGGTTATCTTTTAATCCCTGAAGCATGGAAATTTCATCTTCAACAATGAGTATTTTTATCATGGTTTTGAATTTTTTAAATAAGGTATTAGTATTCTGAATGTGCTGCCTTCATTAGTTTTGCTTTCCAATTCAATTTTGCCCTTATGGGAATCTATAATATTTTTTACAATGGTCAAACCTAACCCGGTGCCTTTAACTTCATAAATATTGTCGCCCTTCGTAACCCTGAAAAATTTATCAAAAACAAGTTTGTGGTCTTCCTTTGCAATACCAATTCCCTTATCAGTGACTTCAATGTAAACAAAGTCTCCTTTCTTACCGGTTTTAATATTAATAAATTTTGAATCTTTACTGTATTTAATGGCATTGTCTATGAGGTTTACAATACAATCCGATATTGCCTCATTGTCAGCAAAAATGAGAGGCAACTGTTCGGTAAGTTCGAAATTTATTTCAAAACCTTTGCTGCTTAAATGAAATTTGTACGAATGCATAACTTTTTCCACGACTTCATTTAGATCTAAATTTTCAAATGTAAATTTTCTTTTCCCGCTTTCAATTTTTGAGAAGTTCAATATTTTATTTACCAAACCGGAAAGCCTTTGGGTTTCATTTAGAATTACTTTGTAATATTCCTTCCTTTTTTCTTCAGATTTAATCCTGTCCATTTCGAGAGTTTCAATATACATGCTGATAAGGGCAAGCGGAGTGCGGATTTCGTGCGACACGTTTGAAATGAATTCAGATTTTATGAGCGTAAGTTTCATTTCCTTCCTTAAATTTCTGAAAATAAAAAATGCCCCTATTATAAAAATGATGTCTACAAGAACAATCATTAAAAGGTTTAACCTGGTTCTTTCTTTGCTTAAAATATTTATTGTTTTTCCTTTGAGCTGAATTCCCATTTTATATTGGGGGAATAACCAAAGAGGTTTTGTATGTTGAAAATTAAAAGAGGAATCAAACTGATATTGACTTCTATTTTGAATTTTTACGGGATATAAGATGTTATTTGTCCCCGAATTAATAATTGCTATATTGAACCTGTCCTCCGCAGTAATTTGAATTTTTTGTCCGAGCAATTCTTTAATAAACCTTTCGGCATCTATTTCAATAATACAAACAGGTAACTGTTTAAGATTGTTTTCCCCCTTTATCATGAAGACAATAAAAATGGAAGAATTTTCCTTGTTTATTCCCAGGGGTTCATTTTTTTGATAGCCGACTTTAATATATTGGGCAAGCCTGTCAACCTTTTTACTGCTATCTGTCAGTAATTTTTTAACCTTGTCAATTGTATTGTTTATGTTTTCTGCAGTATCGTTGATGCAACTGGTTATCAGGTATTTTGTTTTATACTCACAAAACAGTACAGATTTTATTTGAGGTACGATTGAAAATAATTCCTTAAAATTTCCACATTCCGGTTTGCCTTTATATGACTGACTCGTATTAATTTTTATCACCCAACTGCTGATGATATCTTCAGAGTATTGGTTGATTGAGAATAATATTGCATCAAGCTGCTTGTTATAAATACTTTCAATTTCCTTTTCGGATTTGTTCATCCTCGAAATCTCGTAGCCCGAAAAAAACAAGGCAGGAAGAACTATTATAATAGTAAGGATTAGAGATATTATGGTAAATTTATTTTTCATTGTAAATGTTCTTTTTGCATTTTTTTTTAATAATTATGGTTTAATAAATTTCCAGTATAATTTATAAGACGAACAAACATAGATATTATTCTTCATCCAGATGCTTTATTCCTGCTCTGTTTTTCCTATTTGGTGAGATTTGGTGTCCCATGGATACAGGAAGGTGATTTTGTGGCTAATAAAATCTTGTTTCCAAAACACTAAAACACGAAATTTCACTAAATTCTTTAATCTGTCAAATTATAATTATTATGAATAAAAGTATACAAAAATAATAAATGAACAAACCCCAATAAAATAGCATTTAATTAATTTAGTAAAGATTCAAAAGTATATCCTTTCCATGAAAGGCAATAAAAAAATTAATTTGAATCATGTGAATTTAAAAAATAAATTTTAACTTCGTGTGCGCACACGGAAAGATTTTTATTTTATGAAACCATTCATTCATGATGATTTTCTTTTAACCAATAAAGATGCTGTAAAACTGTACCACGATTTTGCTGAAAAACTTCCGATAATCGATTTTCACAACCACTTATCACCAAAGGATATCACTGATAATAGAGGATTCAATACCATTAGCGAAGCATGGCTTGAAGGCGATCATTATAAATGGCGCGCCATGAGAGCTGCAGGGGTCGATGAATATTTTATCACCGGCAAAGCACCTGATGAGGAAAAATTCAATTCGTGGGCAAATACTGTTCCGTTCACATTACGAAACCCTCTATATCATTGGACTCATCTTGAACTTGCAAGGTATTTCGGAATTTATGAATTATTGAATGATAAAACTAAAACTGCGATTTATAAAAAATCCAATGAAATTTTACATTCAGGAAATAACAACATTCAGGATTTGCTGATCAGAATGAAAGTCGAAATCCTTTGTACTACGGATGATCCGATTGATAATCTTGAATGTCACAAGGCAATGTCAGGTAATCAGAAATTGCATATGCTGCCAACATTCAGGCCTGATAAAGTTTTGAATGTATCCAATCCCCTTCAATATAACAAATACCTCGATAAACTTGGGGAGGTTGCAGGAATTGAAATAGGAACTTATTTCCAACTCATCGAGGCTCTTCAGAAACGACATGATTTTTTTCATTCAATGGGTTGCAGGCTTTCTGACCATGGACTGGATTATATTCCGTACAGCCAATATTCCGGTTCAGAAATTCAATCTGTTTTTAACAAAATCCGATCTGGTCAATTTTTATCAGGTGAAGAAATTCTAAAATTCCAGACTGCTTTGCTTTCAGAATTGCTAATCATGAATCATGAAAAAGGTTGGGTTCAGCAATTGCATATCGGGGCAATAAGAAATGTGAACGAGAGAGTATATGAATCTATTGGCCCGGATTCGGGATACGATTCGATAGGTGAACCGGAGCTTGTCCGTCCTTTAGCTTCATTGCTCAACCTTCTCGACAAACAAGGCAAACTGGCACGAACCATTGGTTATAATTTAAATCCCAAAGACAATGATCTTTTAATTACCATGCTTTCAAATTTTAATGATGGAAAGATGAAAGGAATGATGCAATATGGGGCTGCATGGTGGTTTCTCGATCAAAAACAGGGAATAGAAAGACAAATCAACGATTTATCATCTTATGGTCTTTTGCATTTGTTTGCCGGAATGGTGACCGATTCGAGAAGCTTTCTGTCTTTTCCGCGCCATGAATATTTCAGGCGGATTTTATGCAATATTTTAGGTGAAGATCTAGAAAAGGGAATCATTCCAAATGATGAGCAAATGCTAAAGCAAATGATTGAGGCTATATGTTATCAGAATGCTAAAAATTATTTTAACTGGAATAAATAAAAAACCATGGCAAAATATTCAAGAATTGAAGTGGTATTAAAGATGAAAGAAACAGGAATGGTACCTATTTTTTTTCATCAGGATATCAATGTTTGTAAAAATGTAATGCAGGCTGTTTACAACGGAGGAGTTCGAATTTTTGAATTTGTAAACAGGGGAGATTTCGGTCACCGGATTTTTTCAGAATTAAATGAATTTACAATAATCAAACTTCCGGGAATGATAGTTGGTGCAGGATCAATTATTGACGCACCTACTGCAGCATTGTTTATCCAGGAAGGAGCAAATTTTATTGTTTCTCCATTATTAAATCCCGAGATGGCAAAAATATGTAACAGGAAAAAAATATTATGGATTCCGGGTTGTGGCACTGTTTCTGAAATTAATTATGCCGAAGAATTGGGTGCAGAGATTTGTAAAATATTTCCGACTGACCAGGTATCAGGTCCAGAGTTTGTCAGAAAGGTTAAAGGACCTTGTCCATGGACATCAATGATGCCAACAGGCAGCATTGATCCTACTGAGGAAAATCTTAAAAAATGGTTCGATGCAGGCGTTCCATGTGTTGGTATAGGCTCACAGCTTTTTAACAAAACCGATATTGAACAAAGTAATTTTTCTGCTATAACCAAGAAAATCAGGAATATTTTAGAAATTATTAAAAAAGTAAGAACATGAGTTACATAGAAAATTTGTTTGATGTAAAAAATAAAGTTGCTGTATTAACAGGTGGCGGAGGTGTATTGGCCGGAGTAATTGGTGAAGGTTTGGCTATGGCCGGGGCTAAAGTGGTTTTGCTCGATATCCGAATTGAAAATGCCCGGGAAAAAGCTAAAGACATCAATCAAAAAGGAGGTTTTGCCATTGCTTTTCAGTCGAACGTTTTAGAGGTAAAGGAACTTGAAGAGGTTAACAAAAAAATAAAAAAGGAAGTAGGTACGGTCGATATTTTAATTAATCTTGCCGGAGGCAATATGCCGGGAGCAACAGTTGGGCCCGATCAAACCATTTTCGATCTTAATCTCGATGATTTCAATAAAGTAATGTCGTTAAATTTCAACGGCACTTTGTATCCTTCTTTGGTATTTGGAAAAGTTATGGCCGAAAATAAAAAAGGAAGTATCATAAACATATCGTCAATGGCTTCATTCAGGGCCATGACACGTGTTGCAGGTTATTCGGCAAGTAAGGCTGCCGTAAGCAATTTTACCCGCTGGATGGCTGCGGAAATGGCTTTAAAATTTGGCGATGGGATAAGGGTCAATGCCATTGCGCCAGGGTTTTTTATTGGCGATCAGAACAGGGCTTTGTTGCTGAACGAAGACGGTTCCTATACAAAACGAGGGCACACTGTAATCAATAATACACCAATGGGACGTTTCGGAACTCCGTCCGAACTGATTGGGGCGGTAATTTACCTGGTAAGTAACGCTTCAAATTTTGTTACGGGTGTTGTACTGCCTATAGACGGAGGGTTTGAAGCTTTCAGCGGAGTATAAAAATAACTAAATCTTTGGAAGTTGCTGTTATTTTTTTTATTGGGTCAATGAATTTAAATACGTTTATTTAAACAACCCCAACCCCTTAAATAGGTGCAATAACATAGCAGAATGCTATTCCGTTTGCCCTCCTTTTTAAGGAAGGTTGGGAGGTAAAAAAAATAAAATAAAATAGAATATATTATTTTTTAGAACGATATATCTTTTTATTGCAATATACTATGGTTTTTAAATGATAAATAATATTTGAACAAACAATAGAAATTAATTTAGATGTCTTTAGAACACACGTGGCGTTGGTTTGGGCCTGAAGACCCCATAAAACTCGATGAAATAAAACAAACAGGTGCTACCGGGATAGTTACTTCATTACATCATATTCCGTATGGGGAATTGTGGCCTGTTGACGAAATTCTAAAAAGAAAACTTATTATTGAAAAAGCAGGTTTACGATGGTCTGTTGTTGAAAGCCTTCCGTTGCATGGGGATATTAAAAAGCGTTCGGGAAATTATAAATTTTATATTGAAAACTATAAACAATCTCTTAAAAACCTCGGTCAATGCGGAATTCATTGCGTATGCTACAATTTTATGCCGGTTTTGGACTGGTCCCGTACGAATTTGGAAATGTCTTTTCCAGACGGCTCTGTTGCATCCGGATTTACTAAAAAAGCAATGGCGGCTTTCGAACTGTTTATTTTAAAACTTAGTGGTGAAGGGTCGAACTATACTTTTGAGGAAATAGAAGCTGCAGAAAAATTCTTTAAATCTCTTTCTGCCAGAGCTGTTTCAAATCTGAAGAAAACAATTTTATTAAGTTTACCAGGAAGCAATAAGTCATTCACACTCGGCCAGCTTAAAAAAGCAATTGAAGAATATAAAGGAATCTCAGGGCTGAAATTAAAAGAAAATCTTAAATTTTTTCTGAAGGAAATTATTCCAGTAGCTGAACAGGAGGGAATAAGGATGGCCATTCATCCAGATGATCCGCCTTTTCCCGTGTTGGGATTGCCGAGAATAGTGAGTACCAGCAATGATCTGAAAGAGATAATTGAAACCGTCGATTCACTATTTAATGGGATTACCCTTTGCACAGGTTCTCTCGGTGCGGGCGCTTTCAATAGATTAACAGAAATAGTAAAGACATTTGCACACAGGATAAATTTCACACATCTCAGAAATGTAACACGCGATCATGAAGGTAATTTTCATGAAAATTATATTTTCGAAGGGGATATCGACTTATATGATGTGATAAAAATTCTTGTTCTTGAAGAACAAAAGAGGAAACAACAAGGCCGTAAGGACTGGCAAATTCCTTTGCGTCCCGATCATGGGCATAAAATTCTTGAAGATTTTAAAAGGAAATTTTATCCCGGATACACTTTATATGGACGAATGAAGAATTTAGCTGAATTGAGAGGAATGGAAATTGCCATCAGGCGAAGCCTGAATTTTAATAATTAAATTCACCGAACTCACTTTTTATAGTCAGCTTTTTCCCGTTAAATGGCTCACAATGGCCAATGATCCTGGCTTCAATATTAAATTTCTGCGCGATAATAATCATTTCCAAAGCAGTTACCGGGTCGGTGAATATTTCGAAACGGTGACCCATATTAAAAACCCGGTACATTTCTTTCCATTCAGATTTGCTCTGTTCATGGATAATCTCAAACAATGGAGGAAGTGGAAATAAATTGTCTTTTACGACATGAATATTTTCAATAAAGTTTAAAACTTTTGTTTGTGCCCCACCGGAACAATGGACCATACCATGGATCTGCGGTTTGAATTTTTCTAATATTTTTTTTATTACAGGTGCATACGTGCGTGTAGGAGAGAGGACAAGTTTTCCTGCATCGGTTCCCAATTTTGCAATTATATCTGTGAGGTTATAATTTCCTGAATATATCAAATTGCCTGGAATAGCCGGGTCAAAACTTTCCGGATATTTCTTTGAAAGATAATTGGAAAAAACATCATGACGAGCTGAAGTAAGACCATTACTTCCCATTCCGCTGTTATACTCTTTTTCGTAGGAAGCTTTTCCAGTGGATGAAAGCCCGACAATCATATCTCCGGAACTGATGTTGGCATTATCGATAATTTCTGAACGTTTCATCCTGCAGGTAACAGTAGAATCTAAAATAATGGTGCGAATCAGGTCCCCTACATCTGCAGTCTCACCGCCGGTAGAATAAATACTTATTCCCAAATCTCGGAGACCGGATAAAACTTCTTCAGTACCCTTAATTATGGCAGAAATTACTTCACCGGGAATCAAATTCTTATTCCTGCCTATGGTTGTTGATAATAAAATATTTTCTACAGCACCGACACATAAAAGATCGTCTAAATTCATAACGATTGCATCCTGGACAATGCCTTTCCAAACTGATAAGTCACCGGTTTCTTTCCAGTAAACATATGCAAGTGATGATTTTGTTCCGGCTCCATCAGCGTGCATAATATTGCAGTAATCAGGATCGCCGCCTAAAATGTCGGGAATTATTTTACAAAATGCTTTTGGATACAAGCCCTTATCAATATTTTTTATGGCATTGTGCACATCTTCCTTGGAAGCTGATACTCCGCGAAGGTTATATCGTGATTCGCCTGTCATATTATTTATCCTGAATTTTACAAAGATATGACAAAAGTTTGCTATCAAAAACTACCCGGTTTTCAATAAAATGAACTCAACTATACCTGATTGTTTCTGCAGGGCTGAATTTTGAAATGATAAATGAAGGAAAAATAAGCACAAACATAGTAATGAGAATGGTTCCGAAATTTAATACTGTAAGAAAGAGAATGTTCAAAGTAACAGGGATATGATCAATATAATATGTCGATGGATCGAGTTTAAAGAAACCGGTATATGACTGAAACAGACAAAGTCCGATTCCTATCAGGTTTCCCCAGAACATGCCTTTAAGTATTAAAAATCCCGATTCAAAAATAAATATTTGCCTGATGCTTTTATTTGTTGCGCCTAGCGCTTTCAAAGCTCCTATCATGTTAGTCCGGTCGAGAATTAAAATGAGCAAACCGGAAATCATATTAAATCCGCTGACTGCCAGCATAAGAATTAATATAATGAGCACATTCATATCCTGGAGGTTTAACCAGTCGAAAAGCTGTGGGTATTTTTCTTTAATGCTCATTACCTTCAGCGATGTACCTTGTTCGGTAAAGCTATAACCCACAATATCGTTTACATTTAAAGCCATTTGCTCAATCCTGTCGAAATCCCCAACGTTTATTTCAAAACCGCTTACCTGGTTATCTGTCCAGTTATTGAGTTTTCGAATGTGGCCGATATCAGCAAGTATGAAAGTTTTATCCATTTCTTCGAGGCTGGTTTCGTAAATCCCTGCAATGGTGAATGACCGTAATGCAGGAGTTTCCCTGTTAGGCTGGATAAAGTACATATGAAAATCGTCACCGACTTTTAATTTCAAAAGTTTAGCAATATAATTCGATATAACAACCTTATTGGTTTTCACCGAATCGACAACCCGAAAAATGGTGCCGGCTATCAGGTTATGCTTAAAAAACGACCAGTCGAAATCCGGGCCAACGCCTTTCAAAACAACTCCCTGTATGTCGTTTTCAGTTTTAATAATCCCTGCCTTGATGCCAAATTCCTGGACATGATAAATACCAGGCGTACTTTTCAGTTCCGGTAAAAATTCCTGGTTTCTGCTTATGGGTTGGGTTTCGTAAGAGGTATTGGAATCGTAATTTACTATTTGAATGTGCGAACCGAATCCGATAATTTTATTCCTGATATCCTTCTTAAAACCATAAAGTATGGCTACGGCGACTATCATCACCGCAATGCAAAGCGCAATACCAAATACAGCCACATTAACCAGCGATCCGGAAATATTGCGGGTGCCATCCTTAAAAGTCATTTGCCGGCGGGCAATAAAAAATTCGAATTTCACACGAATTGTTTTAATTAGCGCAAAAATAACAAAAGAACCAGCAATTTAATATTTAACTCATGAAATAAATACTAAATAAGCACACTGGGTTCGAGCGAGTTCTAATTGTGTATGTAATAGTTTTCAAATTATTTTAGTATTTTGCAAATGCATTTAAAAATTATTACTTGGTCGAAATATATTTTATGGATAATGAAATCTTCTTGGGAAAATAGGAAAATCCCAAAAATAGCGCAAGCGTCTTCGCTTGTGCTTCAAAAAAAATAAAGCCTCGTTAACTGGATTTTTTATTTTGGTTACAATAGTTTAAATATCAGATTTATCAATACCGGCCTGTTTTAGGATAGAAAAGAAAGTGCCTTTTGCAAGGTCTTTATTGCCATGTACAGGAACAATGACAGTTTTACAGGTTTCAGGATTGTATTACAATTAATGGCTGCCATTGGAACGTTTAAAGTGAAAACCTCTTTGTTCCAGCACCCGGATTAAGTTTTTAGCCGAATAGTTCATGCAGTTTGCAGGTTCAAAGAGTATTCCAAAGTACTGCTGTCATCGGGAATCTCTTCACCACGTTCCTTAAGCTCCTCAATATAAAGTTCAATTGCTTCCTTTGCCATTTGTATGGCATGTTCAACTGTCTCGCCAAAAGTAATACAACCAGGTAAAGCAGGCACCGAAACAGTATAAGAACCTTCCGGTTCTTTGTGAAGTAATATTTTATAGGTCAGTTGCATATATTTATTTTTATGAACAAATGTATAATACTTGATAATCTATCTTGCAGGAATTTCTAAACGTTTTTAATTACATCGTAAAATTAAAATAAATTTTTCCAATATCTGGAAAATAATTTTTTCCTGAACATTAGTTTAGTGCTTGATTAACATGTGAGTTAAAACTTGAGTACTTAACAGCTTTTAAATTATTTTTGTATTTTACAACCTCATTCAATTTTTATGAATATTTTAAATACGATACTCCTTGCCGGTTTTGCACTTAATTTACAAACCGGTTTTGGTTTTTCAAATGAAACCATTACTCCGGCAGCTTCTAGAACGACTGAATATTTTTCTTTGCTAAAAGATAAAAGAATTGCGCTGGTCGGAAACCAGACTTCGAAAATAGGAAATGTCCATTTGCTCGATACGTTGCTTAAAAGCGGGATAAAAATAAAAAAAATATTTTGTCCCGAGCATGGTTTTCGTGGAGATAATGGGGCAGGAGAAAAAATAAAAACAACTGTTGATGAAATCACCGGGATAAAAATTATCTCTCTTTATGGAAAACATTTTAAACCCAGGCCATCTGACCTTTCCGATGTGGATATTGTTTTGTTCGATATCCAGGATGTGGGAGTGAGGTTTTATACTTATTTATCGACCCTGAATTATGTTATGGAAGCCTGTGCCGAAAACGGTAAAAAACTGATTGTGCTCGACAGGCCAAACCCAAACGGCTTTTATATAGCCGGACCGGTACTCGATTTGAAATTTAAGTCATTTGTCGGATTGCACCCTGTTCCCATTGTTTATGGAATGACTATCGGTGAATATGCCCTCATGATTAATGGCGAGCATTGGTTGAAGAATGGTGTAGTTTGTGATCTTAAAGTAATTCCATGCATCAATTATACCCACAAATTAAAGTATATTTTGCCCGACCGGCCATCACCGAATCTTCCCGATATGCAATCGGTGCATCTTTATCCTTCGCTGGCTTTGTTTGAAGGGACTTGCATAAATGTCGGCCGTGGAACAGCATTCCCTTTCAAGGTTTTTGGGCACCCTAAGCTTGAAAATGCAGGTTTTAATTATACGCCTGTTAAATCAATTGGCAATTCATTGCCACTTCACATGGATACTCTTTGTTTTGGAATGGATTTACGAAATTATCCATTGCCCGATTCAGACTGCTTCACTTTAAAATGGCTCATTTGGGCTTATCAGAATTTTCCGGATCGGGAAAAGTTTTTCAACATATTTTTTTTAAATCTTTCTGGGAACAATGAACTCATGAACCAAATTAAAAAAGGTTTTAGTGAAGAAGATATCCGTAAAAGCTGGAAAGATGAAATTGAAAAATTTCTTGTGATAAGGAAAAAATATCTTCAATATCCCTGAAGTATCAAAGAATAGACCCCCTTCATTTTCAAATCTTCAAATTGATTTTATATTGTTCTTCCCGGGTAAACCTTCAAAGCTTCTTCAATACATTTTACGGCATTTGCAAGATCATCGACATTCAAAACATAGGCAATTCGCACCTCTGTTTTTCCCAGTCCTGGAGTTGCATAAAACCCTGATGCCGGTGCCAGCATTACTGTCTGATTTTTATATGAGAAATCGCTGAGAAGCCATGTGGCAAATTTTTCGGCATCATCGACTGGCAGATGTGCAATGGTATAAAAAGCCCCTTTTGGGAGTGGACAAAATACACCTTTCATCTTATTCAGCTTTTCAACAAGGAAATTTCTTCTTTTTAAATATTCCTTGTAAGCAACCTCAAAATATTCTGCCGGAGTATCGATAGCTGCTTCGCCGGCTATCTGGCCGAAAGAAGGCGGGCTTAACCGTGCCATTGCATATTTCAAAGCAGTATTTATAACCTCTTTATTTTTAGTCACCATTGCGCCAATCCTTACACCGCAAGCGCTATATCGCTTTGAAACAGAATCAATGAGAATCGAATGTTCCTCGATCCCTTTTAATTCCATTATAGAAAAGAATGGTTCGCTGGTATAACAAAATTCTCTGTAAACTTCATCGGCAAAAAGGTAAAGATTGTATTTTTTAATAATTAATTTCAATTCCTCAAGTTCATCTTTTGAATACAAACATCCTGTGGGATTATTTGGATTACTGATCATGATACCGTGGGTCCTGGGAGTAATGACCTTGACAAATTCCTCCACCGGAGGTAACGAAAAACCATTCTGGATGGTTGATGTTACAGGTACCACTTTTACACCGACAGCAGAAGCGAAACTATTATAATTAGCATAAAAAGGTTCAGGAATAATAAGTTCATCCCCGGAATCCATCGTACTTAGAAATGTAAAATTGATGGCTTCTGAACCTCCGGTAGTAATAAGCATTTCAGTATAATCGATATCGAAATTGAATTTTTTATAATAATTTGCAAGCTTACGCCGGTAGGATTCATTTCCGGCCGAATGAGAATATTCGATTGTTTTCAGGTCACAATTTTTTACTGCCTGAAGCATCAAAGGGGCAGTCGGAATATCGGGCTGTCCGATATTCAGGTGGTAGACTTTAATCCCTTTTCTTTTTGTTTCTTCGGCAAAAGGTACCAGTTTCCTGATAGGAGATTGGGGCATTTGTATACCCCGATTAGATATGTTGGGCATTTCAGATTTTACAGGTTAAAACATTATTTCTTCTCCGGGTTTTCGGATTTGGCAACAACGGTTCCTTTTATTTTCAGGGTCACAAGTGAATCGGCCGCATTTGAGTAAACATGAATTGCTTTGGTAAAGTTACCGGTTACATGAGTATTATAAGTCACGTTTATCACACCAGATTTGTTTTTCTTAACCGGTTCGCGTGTCCATTCAGGAATTGTGCAGCCACAGGAAGTTTGGACATTACTTATCACGAGGGTTTCTTTTCCGGTGTTTTTAAATACAAAGGCAAATTTCGCTTCACTGCCTTGTTCAATTTTTCCGAAATCATGCTCGGTTTCTGCAAATGATATTCCCGCCGCTTTCTTATTATTTTTACTGGTGTTCGACTGCGAGCAGCTTATTGTTGCCGCCAGAATGGTAACCGAAATGATAGTTAAAACCTTTTTCATGATAATAAATTTAGTTTATCGGGAATCACAAAATTAATTTTAAAAAATAATTTTTTATGTTTTTTAGCCAATAATGTAATTTTTTCTATGTTTTAAGGCTTCAAAATTTTCACAAACATATTATTTATCATATCAATATTAATTAAACCCAAAAATGAATGACCTCATAAACAACTAAAAACCTAAATTTCATCAATTAAAAAGTTACAGATTTTTTCCTGGAAAATTTGTCGCCAGAATAAATATACATTCATTTAATTTTTCTGGTAAACCTGTAAATCTCCTGACCTGAAGTGTTGATAAATGCTACACTAATGCCATCAGCTTTGAACGAAACAAAAGAAAAAGCAAGAACCGAATTACTGTAAATTGATTGCTCGTCTGTACTGTCGCGACGACAATTACCCCCGGTCCCGGTAACTAAATAATCAACTTTACCGTTTTTTTCTTTTAAATGCTGTAAGTCGTGATCATGACCACAAAAATAAATTTGGGCCCCAAACTTTTCAAGCAGGGGTTTGACTTTTTCTATCATCTCTTTAGTATTTCCATGATAGGGACTGGCTGAAAATATTGGGTGATGGCCAAATACCAATTTCCATTGTTCTGTCGATCGGGATAGGGTCTCCTTAAGCCATTGTATTTCTTTTGCAGAATCCAGTTTTTCAATATCGGGATAAGTCGCAGTGTCTAAATAGTAGGCATCGACTAATGGCGGAGTGTCAAGAAAAATAAAACGAGCTGAAACAGAATCATTTATTCTTCTGGCAAAAGTATAATAATAATTTTCCATTTTCCACCTCCGGCAAATTCTGGAATAATCAATTTCAGCCTGTGTATTTCCAATATAATCGTGATTGCCAAGTACCGGGTACCAATCTACATGTAATGATTTTTGCCAGTAAACATTTTTATAATTGATAAACCACAATGAATCATGAACTGAAGTAACCCCATTAAGTTGAAAATTGTCGCCACATGTAACAATAAATCTTAAATTAATATACCTTGCTGTAATGGCCATTTGGTCTGCAACTTTTCGCTGGTCGGGTGAACCATTCCAACCCCAATCACTAATAACAAAAAAGTTAAATGCATTTTTGGTATCATTTCTGTTTGATGCCCCATCGAAACATTTGGAGCATCGACACATCTGTAAGAATAGAAAAAGTAAGGTGAATATATATAAAATTCTTTTCATGAATTTTACAATATTTGTTTATAATTGTTCAAATATAAGTAATTAAAATCAGGGTAATCATAGTAAATTGTGAAACCCAATGAAAATGAAATTTGAAATTAAATGAAATCAGATACAAATCTGAAAAGATCAGGTTATCTCTAAAATTTATATTTTTGCTGACTTAATTGCTAATAAAAAAATGATTTAGATTAGTTGATTAATATTTATAATTAATTATAAAACAACCAGACCAATAACCACTAACAACTAATAACTAACAACTAATAACTAACAACTAATAACTAACAACTAAAATTAATGGATATTCCCTCTAAATATGATCCCTCATTAACTGAAGACAAATGGTACAAATACTGGATGGATCATAAATTATTTAAATCGAAGCCTGACAACCGTGAACCATATTGTATAGTAATTCCACCACCAAATGTCACCGGTGTGTTGCACATGGGCCACATGCTGAACAATACAATCCAGGATGTCCTTATCCGGCGCGCCCGCATGATGGGCAAAAATGCATGTTGGGTCCCGGGAACAGATCATGCTTCTATTGCTACCGAGGCACGGATTGTAAATAAACTGGCCCAGGAAGGCATAAAAAAGACTGACATTGGCAGGGAAAAATTTCTTGAACATGCCTGGGACTGGACTAATAAACATAAAGGTATTATTCTTGAGCAACTTAAAAAACTTGGGGCATCATGTGATTGGGACCGTACCTGTTTTACCATGGATGAAGCCCGCTCTGAAAGTGTGATAAAAGTATTTGTCGATTTATACAAAAAAGGTTTGATATACAGAGGGGTGAGAATGGTAAACTGGGACCCGCAGGCAAGGACAGCTGTTTCGGATGAAGAGGTGAATTATTCTGAAGTTCAGTCGAAATTATATTATGTTAAATATAAAATCTTTTCGGAAACAGAAAGCCAAAAACCGGTAAATCCCGATTATATTATAGTTGCAACTACCCGTCCTGAAACCATACTTGGTGACACAGCTGTTTGTGTTAATCCCGGAGACGAACGTTACAAACATCTTATAGGTAAAAAAGTAATTGTCCCAATGGTGAACCGGGTTGTTAAAATCATTTCAGATGAATATGTAGACCCTGAATTCGGTACGGGTGCATTAAAAATTACTCCGGCTCACGATATTGCCGATTACGAGATCGGAATAAAGCACAAACTTGAAATCATTGATATCTTTAATGACGATGGCACATTAAATGAGAAGGCAAAGTTATTTATTGGTATTGATCGTTTCAAAGCACGTGAATTATCGGTTCAAAAGCTTCAGGAAGAAGGGTTGCTGGACAAAATAGAAGATTATAAAAACAAGGTCGGGCTTTCGGAACGTACAAATGCCATCATTGAACCTAAGCTTTCGATTCAATGGTTCCTGAAAATGAAAGATATTTCAAAACCTGCGCTGGATAATGTAATAAACGGAAACATAAAACTGCATCCGCAAAAGTTTATAAATACTTACAGGCATTGGATGGAGAATGTAAAAGACTGGTGCATTTCCCGGCAATTGTGGTGGGGACACCAGATTCCGGCATTTTATCTTCCTGATGGCGATTTTGTCGTTGCCGGAACAACCGGGGAAGCATTGAAATTAGCAATTGAAAAAACAGGAAATAATAAATTAACCATTCAGGACTTACATCAGGAGGAAGATGTTCTCGATACCTGGTTTTCATCATGGTTGTGGCCAATTTCGGTATTCGATGGGATTCGTAATCCTGATAATCCCGATATTCAATATTATTATCCGACAAACGTACTTGTAACTGCACCGGAAATTTTATTTTTCTGGGTAGCCCGGATGATAATTGCAGGTTATGAATACCAAAAAGAAATGCCTTTCAAAGATGTTTATTTAACAGGTATTGTAAGGGACAAACTTAAAAGAAAAATGTCCAAGTCACTTGGTAATTCGCAGGAGCCGCTTGAATTAATTGCAAAATACAGCGCAGATGGCGTAAGGGTAGGAATGTTATTGTGTTCCCCGGCCGGTAACGATTTGCTTTTCGACGAGGCTTTGACCGAACAAGGCCGAAATTTCGGCAATAAAATATGGAATGCTTTCAGGTTAATTAAACAATGGGAAGCCGATGCTTCTATTCCCCAACCAGAATATGCAAGCACAGCCATTTTATGGTTCAAAAACCAATTGAATAAGTCGTTGGCCGAACTCGAAGAGCAGTTCAATAATTATCGCATCAGTGAAGCGTTGATGACGGTCTACAAATTATTCTGGGATGAGTTTTCCGGATGGTACCTTGAAATTATAAAACCTGAATATCAAAAACCGATTGATGAAAAAACTTATAAAGAAACGATAGATTTTTTAGAAAAGCTTCTGAAAATAATCCATCCTTTTATGCCATTTATAACTGAAGAAATATGGCAGCGAAATAATGTTAATCAAAAAAGAAGCAGGCGAAGTATAATGACTATAAAAATGCCGCTAGCTAAAAAAATCCATAAAAAAGTGATTACCGATTTCAATTTCATTAAAGAGATGGTTACTCAAATACGTACCATACGCAAAACAAAAAATATTGCTTCTAAAGAAAAACTCGAATTATTCATAAATTCTCCTGATGGTGCCTATAATAAAAAACTTGAACCGGTAATGATTAAAATTGCTAATCTTGGGTCAGTAGGTGAAACATCAATAAAAATCAATGATGCCGAATCATTCATGATACTTTCAAGTGAATTTTTTGTTGTTACCGGGACAAAAATTGATTCTGAATCTGAAATTAAAAAAATTAATGAAGAGCTTTCCTATACTAAAGGTTTTCTGGCCTCTGTAATAAAAAAGCTCGAAAACGAAAAATTCAAATCAAATGCACCTGAACAAGTACTTGCCTTGGAAAGAAAAAAACAATCGGATGCAGAAGCAAAAATTAAAGCACTCGAAGCAAGATTAAAAGAATTGAAAAAAAAATAACTATTGAAATTACGAAAGTAAATTTTTAATGACCTGTTTGAAAAATTTCGGATGATATTTACTCCTGACTTTTCTTTCAAAACTTCCGGGATCATCATTGGGTTCAATCTCTATCCTGTTTAAACAGAATAAATCATTCGGGGAATTAAACCTGTTCCAGTTCGTAGAACAGGCAGCCAGATAACCATTATCCTTTAATGTCCCGATAGCAATAGCATTGATGTCTTTTTTCTGGCCATAGGGAAAAGAAAAGTAACGAATAGGAACATTTAACATTTGTTCCAGTTTTTTTTTCGATTCAGAAATTTCAAAAATAATTTTCTCTTTCGATAAGGTACCTAAAGAAGAATGAGACATTCCATGCGATCCAATGGTTACAAGGGTATTATTTGCCAAAAAATTTAATTTTTCCGGGTCAAGAATTTTAAATATTGGTGTGGTGATAGCCCGGTCCCATTCATTAAATTTATTTATAAAATTAACGGGAACAAAAACTGTTGATGGAATATTATGTTCCTCCAAAATTGGCAAAACAATATTCAGATAACTTTCATAAGCATCATCGAAAGTTATGGTTACATTGTTTTTTAAAAGGTTGTTTTCTTTTATAAGCTCCACATAAGTTTCTATCTGAACAAAATCAAATTTGTTATCCTTCAGAAATTGTATTTGCCTGATAAAATTTGACTTCGAAACAGTATTAAAACCTTCTTCAATATCTATATTATGGTACATTATAATCATTAGATGTGAAAAATGGTTTATATTAAATTGAAAAAGTTCAACAAGCGAATAAATTTTAAAAGTTTAATATTAGTATCATTTTTTTGAAATTAAGCAAAGAGTTAAAGAAAATCAAAAGTAAAATAAAACCAAATCAGATTTTAACGATTATATAAATTAAAAAGGATGACTTCCTAAAGCCATCCTTTCTTAAAAAAAATTCTAAACTAACTAAAAACCTAAACTGCATTTATGAAAAAAACAAGCATGAATTGAAAATTCATAATAACAAATTTTCGAATTAAAAAAATAAAAGAGATAGCAAATCAATTAATGTTGAATTATTTTCAAAGTTAGAATACAAAAATTTTTTTTTTAATGATGAATCCATCATAAAAGTGGATAATTCTGTAAATTATAAAAG
>Ga0265323_10000421_pt1 | contig 24308 bp, 18 predicted proteins | sample 41225metaG_FD_193580 | JGI IMG/M metagenome (GOLD analysis project Ga0265323, IMG submission 193580) | Rhizosphere microbial communities from Carex aquatilis grown in University of Washington, Seatle, WA, United States - 4-12-25 metaG | ecosystem: Host-associated > Plants > Roots > Rhizosphere...
GTCCGGAACGGACGGAACCAATTCCTCTTTTGGATTAGGGATCGGCGCAGACTATTTGATGTATATGAATGCAGGCCGTGTTCGTCCGTATTGGGGCGGCGGCGTTCAGTTCCTTATGAACTCAAACGATTATAAACAGCCAGTTAATGGCGGTGGTTCGCAGGACGAGAATAAGAACAATCCTGCCTCCGGTCCAACCGGGGTTACATTCCAACTAGCCGGATTTTTGGGAGCAGAATTTTTCATCTATCCGGAGTTGAGCGTTTCAGCCGAATATCAACTCAACATTGTTAACATCAATGCGCCGGCGGATAATGTAGTGACTACCGGTGGCACTTCTGCAACATATAAGGTCGGAGGCACAACGAACATTTTAGGGTTTGGTGCTGCTGGTGCAACCCTGCACATTTATTTTTGATTTTTGAACAATCCGTGAGAAGGCGCCCCGCAGTATTTGCGGGACGCCTTTTTTATTTTAACTTTTATTCGTATCTTATAGCTATATGGAAATAAAGACGGACTTTCTTGTTCTCGGCAGCGGCATTGCCGGCTTGTTTTATGCGCTGAAAGTTGCTGAGCTTGGGTCGGTGGCGATTGTAACGAAGAAACAAAAGGCCGAATCGAACACGAATTATGCCCAGGGGGGAATCGCGTCAGTCTTATCATCTACAGATTCGTTCGAGTCTCACATCGCCGATACGATGAATGCCGGGGCACAATTGTGTCATCGCGATGCGGTCGAAGTGCTGGTCAAGGAGGGACCCGAACGCGTGAAGGAATTGGTTAGCATCGGCGTAGAATTCACCCGGCAGGGAAATCAGCTCGACCTTGGAAAAGAAGGCGGGCATTCACAGCATCGCATCGCCCATGCTGCGGATTTAACCGGAAAGGAAGTTGAAAGGGCGCTGCTTGCAAAAGTAGCCGAACATCCGAATATCACGATCTATGAAAATCACATCTCTATTGACCTCATTACCGAACATCATCTCTTCGAACACGCAAAGAAGCAGCATTCCAATATCCATTGCTGGGGCGCATACGTTCTCGACGTTGATAACAATGTTGTGAAAACATTTTTGGCACCGGTGACAATGCTGTCAACCGGTGGTGCAGGCCACGTCTATCTCCATACGACGAATCCTAGGATCGCGACCGGAGATGGAATTGCAATGGCTTTTCGTGCGGGAACACCGATAGCAAATATGGAGTTTATACAATTCCATCCAACGGCACTCTATAATTCCGGTTCACCGGTATTTATGATCTCTGAAGCGGTCCGCGGGTTCGGCGGAATCCTCAGGACGACGTCGGGTGAAGATTTCATGCCGAAATATGATAAACGGGGCTCGCTGGCGACAAGAGATATTGTTGCCCGTGCAATTGATTCCGAACTCAAGAAGAGCGGCGCGGAGCATGTGTATCTTGACGTGACTCATTTGGACGGAGAAGCTGTAAAAAATCATTTCCCGAATATTTACAATCGATGCCTTGAATTTAAACTGGACATCACCAAGGAATTAATTCCCGTCGTCCCCGCGGCTCATTACGTTTGTGGAGGAGTCGTGACTGACCTCTACGGCCGCACTTCAATTTCAGGGCTCTATGCCTGCGGGGAGGTAAGCATGACGGGGGTTCACGGCGCCAATCGCCTTGCAAGCAATTCATTGTTGGAGGCAATTGTCTATTCTCACCGTGCGGCGGAGGATGTTCGAGAGCGTCGGTCAGCAAAGGAAGCCATTCCTGCTATTCCCGCTTGGGACGATTCGGGGACAATCAACAGCGAAGAATGGGTCATTATTTCGCACGACCGGCGTGAAATTCAGCAGGTCATGTGGGATTATGTCGGCATTGTCCGCTCCACAGCCCGGCTGGAGCGTGCCCATCGCCGCATTCAATTGATCCTCAAGGAAGTGAGCGACTTCTACAAACGCACAAAAGTCACCGAAGGACTTATTGAACTGAGAAATTTGGCGTGTGTTGCCGACATTATTATACGCTCGGCGATCATGCGGCATGAAAGCCGGGGCTTGCATTTCACAACGGATTACCCGAAACTCGACGATGAGCATTGGCTCATCGATACTGTCATTACATCGGATATTGTAAATGAAAAAAACACGGCTCGATAACGACAAACCGCGCTGCGCCTGCGGGATATTCGGAATTTACGGACATTCCCAGGCTTCTTTGCTAACGTATTATGGACTTCATGCTCTTCAGCACCGGGGCCAGGAAGCAAGCGGTATCGTGACAAGTGACTACGATGCCAGGAAACAAAAGCATCACTTTAACATCGTAAAAGGAATGGGACTTGTCACCGACGTCTTCAAGGATTATAGGATTGTGCAGGACCAGCTCAAAGGGATGTCAGCCATTGGACACAACCGCTACTCAACCGCAGGGTCGGCAAACAATCGTTCGAACATCCAACCTTTTACCGTCAATTACCGGAATGGAAATCTGGCGCTCGCACACAACGGTAATTTGACAAATTTTCGGACTCTACGCCAAGAACTGCAGGAAGAGGGGACAATCTTTCAAACGACGTCGGACAGCGAGATCGTTCTCCATCTTATAGCACGGAGCAAGCAAAAACAACAAATCGACCAGATACAAGAGGCATTGGAAAAAATTGACGGAGCATTTTCTCTTCTGATACTCACCGATACGTCTCTTATTGTTACCAGGGATATTTATGGCTTCCGTCCGCTCGCGCTGGGAATGAAAGATGACCGTTTTGTCGTCGCTTCCGAATCGTGCGCCTTTGACCTGATAGACGCTACGTACGTCAGGGATATTGCCCCGGGGGAAATTTTAATCATTGACGATAATGGAACGAAGGCAAAAAAACTCCACTCGCGCTGGCTCCCCAAAAAGAATGCAAAGCCTCATCATTGCATTTTTGAGTTTATCTACTTCTCACGCCCCGACAGCCAGATCTTCGGCGAAAGCGTGGACAAAGTCCGCCGCAAACTGGGAAAGGCATTGGCACAGGAAGCTCCAATCGCTCCGGACAGCGATGAGATGAAAACAATCGTCATCAGCGTTCCTGACTCGAGCAATACGGCTACTCTCGGCTTCGTCTCTGAAAGCAACAAGCAAGGCATACCGACAAAGCTGGAAATCGGGCTCATTCGAAATCATTACGTCGGAAGGACTTTTATTCAACCCGAGCAAGGCGAACGGGAGATGAAAGTCAGAACGAAATATAATACAGTAAAAGGCGTGCTGAAAGGAAAGAAAGTCGTTCTTGTTGATGATTCAATCGTGCGAGGAACAACTTCAAAGCAGCTCGTTAAGTTGTTAAAAGAAGCAGGACCTAAAGAAATTCATTTCAGGATTACATCGCCGCCGATCATCAGCCCTTGTCATTGGGGAATGGACTTTCCGCGGAAAGAGGAATTGATTGCCGTCCGATGTAATGGGGATGTCGAGACCATTCGCCGTGAGTTGGATGTTGACAGCCTACATTACCTTTCACTGGAAAAAATGCTCGATGTTGTTCCCCATACCGGAGAAAAGAACTATTGCACCGCCTGCTTTGGCGGGAAGTTTCCGACTGGCGTTGAACTGACAACCGATAAAAACGGCCTTGAATCATAGGTATGGAAGATTTTTTGTTGAAAGGCGTTCGCTGTTTTCTTGCCATCGCTTTCATCCTGCTTTTTTTTATCTCATTCCTTCAATCACAAAATTTTGTCCCCAACGAACTTATTGTAAAATTCCGAGATAATGCCCCTGATTCGGTTCTTAACCAGGTATTCCTTAAAAAAGACTTTTCCGCAGTTGCCTCGCAAACCTACACTCAATCAGTAAGAAAAATATCCACAATTGCTGCAGCAAGGAAGAGCGTACCGTACAGCGCCGGCACGAAATCCCCGACGTCTGCCACTCTTTCCGAAGCACATATTGCGCGAGTGATGTTTGAGGACCGCCCGTCCTCCGACAGAGCCTTAACAGAATTGCAACTGAGCCCTTTTGTCGAATACGCCCAGCGGAACTATATTTATAAAATTGACAAGCAGCCGAATGACTCCGCCGCCTCAAGCCAATGGAATCTTGATCAGATTGGAATTTTTGAACTCTGGTCAAGCGGCTTTTTTGACCAACGCCTGCCTAAGGTGATTGTCGGAGTTCTTGACACCGGCGTTGATTATCACCATCCTGACATTGATTCCAGCATTTATATTAATCCGGGAGAAAACGGGCGTGACGAATTCGGACGCGACAAACGAACGAATGGCATTGACGACGACGGCAATGGATACATCGACGACTGGCACGGATACGATTTTGTCGACCAGCAGATTCCCGACATTGGCGACTGGTCTACCCGGGACAACGATCCGATGGATGAAAACGGACATGGTACGGCCGTGGCCGGAATTATCGGAGCACAAGCAAATAACTCGATTGGAATTGCAGGCATTTCGCCGATATCTCAAATTGTTCCTTTGAGGGCGTTTAACGCAAACGGGGAAGGGACGGATGCTGACATAGCGGCAGCAGTAATGTATGCCGCCGACAATGGAATACAGGTTCTGAACATGAGCTTCGGTGACGTAGTTACATCCCCATTGCTGAAAGATGTAATCCACTATGCCCACGAGAAAAACGTTGTGTTAGTTGCGTCAAGCGGCAATGACGGAACGAGTTATCCCCATTATCCTTCGGACTTTAGTGATGTCATTTCAGTCGGATCTATTTCGCAAAACGATGTTCGTTCGTTCTTTTCCTCATACGGTCCATCGCTGGCTTTGATGGCTCCCGGAGAAGCTATCCCAACGTTAGCCTTGGGCGGCGGATACCAATCATCATTTTCCGGCACATCGGCTGCTGCACCGCACGTGTCGGCCATAGCGTCCCTCTTAATAAGCCTCGCCCAACTGAAGTCAGGGAATGGTTCCAATGCTATTCCGTTGACAAACGAAGAAGTTCGGGCAAACTTGTTAGCGGCATGCATAGATTTGGGAGACAAGGGATGGGACAATTATTACGGAGCAGGAATGATCAATGCAAGGGTCTTGCTTTCATTGCCCCAAAGGAATGTCGTTCAAATCGTCGCTCCGACAGTTGACGCTCAGATGAGCAATCCTATCGTTCCAATCATTGGGTCCGCGACAACAGATCAATTGGATTCGGTCTATGTTCTTTTTGGAATAGGAGACTCTCCCTCTTTGTGGAATGAAATCGCTCGCTACGGCCAGCGCAATTTTATCAATGATACACTTGCACTATGGAATGTTTCTGCTTTGTCAGAAGGAATTTATACGCTTTGCTTGCAAGTGAAAAATATTCAAACCGGAGATGTTGAAAGCAGAATGAGAGTTCTTGTTACACGTTCATCTCCGGTAGTCCAAGGATTTACGTTCCAAAATTCGCTCATCATTCATGACCAGGGGGGGGCGCTGATCTCTTTCAAAGTTGACAAACCGTGTACAGCGGGGCTGTGGTATCGCTCAGGTTCCGCCCAGGGATCGTATAAAGAAATGGTTTCTTCCGGGCTTGAACGAGATCATTCATTTCTCTTGACCCCGAAAGACTTTACCCCGGGAGCATCATATAGTTATTACGTTGAAGCAACCGATCAAGCTGGGAGAACTGCGCGGTATCCGGCAGTCGGCGATTCTGTATTCGTTTTTCCGAACCAAAGTATCCCAACTACAGGATTTACAGAATTGCCTCTCGCCCTGCCATCCGGATTTATTCTGAACAAAACCGGGACGGTTACGGGAAAGCCGACCGTGATTCTGAACCAGTACGATGCGTCCGGCAGTTTTGGCAAACTATTGGCGTTTCAATACGCCAATGGTGCTTTTACGCCGGTTGATTCCACGCAACGGCAATGGGTTCCGCGAGATTTGAAAGACGTGTTTAACGATGGAAGGCTTTCTACATTGGTTCAAGACCTGGGTGTCACGGAGCTTTTTACGTCAAATGAAGGAGGGACCTCTTTCTTTGCAAACAAAACCTTCGTCGATTCGTCCGATATGTGGGGGAGTCAGTTGTACGATTTTGACGGCGACGGTAAGCTGGACATCATAGCGCGCAACAGCTCGCAATATCTAATATTCAAAAACATGGGGGAGAATAATTTTTCATTGATGGCTCAACTCGGTGATCCTACGCAACCTCTGCCCGGGGACGCAACCAACCAATTCGGCCCGCCTCGCACTCTGGTTGGCGATTTTTTGGGGACAGGGGGTACAGAAATCATTTTCGCGGATTATGACGGAGATATGGTGATGTATCGTCAAACCGCTCCGTTTCAATTTCAGCTTGTGTGGACCGACACCACCGATTTACTTGAAACGAGCGATTATCTTGCTGCCGGAGACTTTAACGGAGACGGACAGCTCGACTTCGCGGTCGCAGGACATTCTAATCTTGATCTAAATGCGGAACGAGAATATGACCCGCCAATGTGGACGGTGCGAATTTTCACGCACAGGCCGACTGATGCTTTGAATGCTTTCTCCAAGATATGGGAGCAGACGGTTTATGGAGTGAAGTCAGGAACTTCGTACGATAATGGAATATCGTCGGGCAAAATTTTCGCATCTTCAAACGATCAACTATTTCTCAGTCTGAATCCGTATCTCTACATTATTAATTTTGACTCCGTGATGCAGAACTTCGCGCCGGTCTGGGTTCATTCTTCTGCATCAAATGCTGTCCTCGTTTCCGATTTCAACGGCAATGGCATTCCTGAATTCAGCTTCAATGCGGACGGAAGAACGAGATTCTTCGAACGGACATCAACTGCGTCAAAGCCGCAGGCCCCCTGGGGAATTTCTGCGACGCCGCTTTCAGCACGAGCGATCGAAGTCCAGTGGAACTCTACGGCTCCTTCCTCAATTCATCGAGTGTACCGGGACACGATTCCTCGGCCTCAAATTGTCCTGGCATCTGTGACCGGCACAAGTTACGCAGATACAACAGTGACGGCCGGCAAAACATATTGGTACGCTGTGACGCTGCTTCATCCGACTGAAAGCGATCACTCGGTTTCCGTGTCGACCGTTCCTCATAATCCGGCGCGCGTCGACTCAGTTGCTCAGCAGACGTTAAATCAAATTTCTTTATGGCTGTCGGTTCCTGTCGACCAAAGCAGATTGGCAGTCGCGCAAATTTCTGTCGATGATACTCTGAAACCAACGTCGATCGCGATTCATTCTCCTTCTGAACTTCTGTTGACATTTGTCCGGCCTTTCGCAAGAGACTCGCACTATGTTCATGTTAAAAATTTGATCGATATCTACGGCATGGATGCCGATACCGTTCAACAGACTAGTTTCTTCACCCCGCTCCAACCGTTGCACACGTTTTATCTTGAAAAGGCTTCGTTTATCACTCAATCGCTCTTGCTCATCGAATTCAATGATACCCTTTCGGCATCGGCTCTTAATGTTGCAAACTATCACTTTTCGAATGCTATCAGGACCTTTTCACTCAAAGACGTAAAGCTCGACACCGTCTCGATGTCTAAAGTTTTTCTATCTCTTCAAGACAACGAACATCTTACGCCTATTGGCTTAAAAATGGAATTGACGGCGAGCGAAAAAATTCAGAACTTGGGGGGACAAACTCTCAATGACGGAAAAGGACAATCGGTTTCTCTTGTTGTTGACGTCAGCAATCTCGACAACATTGTGGTTTTTCCCAATCCATTACGATATTCAAGCGCTGACGCCAGCCGGAACCATCTAACGTTTGCAAACTTGCCCGAATATTGCCGGATTGATATCTTTGAACCAAATGGAGTAAAAGTCGCAACCGTTGAAGGAGATACCCGCGCTGCCGGGCTTGCTTGGAATTTGAACGACCAACATGGACGGTCTGTCGGCTCGGGCATATATATATTTTTGGCAACTCAATTAGATGCAAACAGCAATGAACTGCGAACGAAACTCGGAAAATTTGCCATCATCCGCTAAACGATGAGAGAAAATCCCTGGACGGTCTCTAATGTGCTTAGTGCCAGCCGCATTGTGCTGATGGCGCCTGTTGTTTATTTTTTCCTCGCGCCGATCGAGCACAATAGGGAGTATGCCGTCTTGTTCACACTTCTCGCTGTCACCACCGACGCCCTTGACGGATATTTTGCTCGTCTCTTGCACCAGGAGTCGGAATTGGGCAAAGTCATAGACCCTCTCGCCGACAAAATAGGCGTTGGCATTGTTGTTGTTTTACTGCTGATTTTTGGCGATATTCCGTTGTGGTATGCTCTTCTCGTTCTGTGCAGAGATGTATTGATCTTTTTAGGCGGATTGTACATCAGGAAACAAGTGGGAATTATCCTTCCCTCAAACATGCCCGGAAAATTTGCGGTTTCCTTTGTCGCTCTAACGCTGGTTCTCTCCATGGTTCATTATCATATCTTTTCCCTTTTCCAGGTGATCTCTTTGTACACGAGCACTTTCTTGCTCATTCTTTCGTTCTTCGTATACGTAAAGCGATTTGCGGTTGTCCTTTCAACTGAGAAGAACGAGCCTCAATCATGAGCTTCTTCGATTCGATTAAGCTGTCCCGGTTAAAAAACAGTCTTGCAAAAACCCGCGATGCCTTCGTTACAAAGATCGGGCGGCTGGTATTTGCAAAAGGAAACGTTGACGGTGAGTTCCTCCATCAACTTGAAGAAATTCTCATCGGCGCGGACGTCGGTGTGGAAACGACGAATCTTATTCTTGCCACGGTGAAACAACAGGCGAAAGAACAGCGTTATGAAAATCCCGATGAGCTTAATTCTTTAATCCGCTCAGCTATCGCCGGCGTCTTTGCTAACGGTGCAACGATAAAGAACGATAATCCATTTGAGACTCTTTCCGCATCGAAGCCATACGTAATCATGGTTGTCGGCGTGAATGGGGTTGGAAAGACGACGACGATCGGCAAACTTGCTTTCAATTACAAGTCAGCCGGTAAGCATGTCCTTATTGGCGCGGCGGATACATTCCGCGCTGCGGCGAACGAGCAATTGGAAATTTGGGCTCAACGCGCCGGTGTTACAATCATCCAGCAGGTGCAAGGCTCGGATCCCGCGGCCGTCGCTTTCGACACTGTGAAAGCCGCACAAGCCCGCAATGCGGACGTTGTTATTATTGATACCGCCGGCCGGCTGCATACGAAAGTCAATTTGATGGAGGAACTAAAAAAAATCAAGCGGGTGATAAAGAAATGCGCCGGGGATGCTCCGCATGAGGTCTTGCTGGTGCTTGATGCTTCAACCGGCCAAAACGCGATACAGCAGGCGAAACAATTTGATGACGCAATCGGACTTACAGGATTGGTAGTGACAAAGTTGGACGGAACGGCAAAGGGCGGAATTATAATCGCCATCACCCGGGCGCTCAAGATTCCGGTCCGCTTTATCGGCGTCGGCGAACAGATCAATGATTTGCAGCCCTTTGATTCTCGCGCATTCATAGAAGCCCTTTTTGAAAAAGAAGCTGCGTAATTTTTTTTCATTTAGGAAGTCGATCATCGCAGCCCTCAATTCAACGTAGGAGTTTTTTGGCAGCTACAATCAACATACTTCCGGAACACCTGGCGAATAAAATCGCGGCGGGTGAAGTGGTTCAACGCCCGGAATCTGTTGTAAAAGAACTTGTCGAGAATTCGATTGACGCCGGCTCTACCTCTATTTCGATAGCGATAAAAGAAGGGGGGAAGAGCTTCATTCAAATCTCCGATAATGGCTCGGGGATGAACGACGAAGATGCTGCCATCGCCTTCGGCCGGCACGCCACGAGCAAGATACAATCGTACGAAGACCTCGAAAATATCAGAACCCTCGGCTTTCGGGGAGAAGCATTGGCTTCGATTGCGGCAGTCGCACATGTGGAATTAAGAACGAGGCGCTCGATGGATGATGTCGGGACACTCGTGCGAATAGAAGGCGGAGAACTCAAAGAACAATCGAAAACAAGCGTCCAGCCAGGGACAACAATTCTAGTCCGCAACCTCTTTTATAACACCCCAGCCCGGCGGCATTTTCTCAAATCGAACAACACCGAGTTCAAACATATTTATGACGTCGTCCAGCGTGTTGCATTGTCGCACCCCGATATTGCAATTCAGTTTATAAGTGACGGTGAAAACCTGCTGGATTTGAAGCAAGGCTCAATCGAGGAACGGTTGAAAAACCTTTACGGAGAACGCCATTTCGAAACGCTTATTCCGTTGCATGAAGAAACCGAATTGCTATCAGTGTCAGGGTTTATCGGTAAGCCGGATTTCGCCCGAAAGTCGCGAGTCGACCAGTATTTATTTTTGAATAAGCGCCCTATCGTCAATCGGTCGATCAACCATGCGATCTTCTCCGGTTATGAACACTTAATGGAAAAAGGGAATTTTCCCTTTTATCTTGTTTTCCTCGAGCTCGATCCGCAAAAAGTCGACGTCAACGTCCATCCCTCTAAAATGGAAGTGAAATTTTCCGACGAGCAAAGCATTTACCGTTTCGTCATTTCTGTCGTCCGAAAAGCGCTCGGAACCAACGACCTTGTTCCTTCGCTGGAAGTAAACGCCACGAAGAATTTCGACCAGTCATTTGCTTCACTGCGACATGCCGCGCTTCCGCACCATTTTTCCGGCGATCCCGGCAATCGTGAAAAGAATTTTTTTCCATCTCCATCGTCTCATAACCCTCAAGAGACCGGACAGAACGCGGCGTTCACTCTCGATAAGTTGTTTTCAGATATCCCTACCATTCAATTGCCCGAATCTGCCCAGCCGCAGCAATTTGCTCACGGCACACGGGATAACGAAGCTCAAGAAGGGAAGGCAATTTGGCAGCTCCATAACAAGTACATACTCTCCCAAATCAGGACGGGCCTGATGATTGTCGACCAGCACGTTGCTCATGAGAGAGTTTTGTACGAAAAAGCGCTTGCAAGCTTCAAGAACGCTGTTCCGGTCTCTCAACAGCTGCTTTTTCCGCACACTGCTCAACTATCTGCGGGCGATTTCGCCCTTGCAAAGGAGCTCATTCCTCATTTGCAGGCGATCGGCTTTGAGTTGAAGCTTTTCGGAAAGAATACAATTGTGCTTGAGGGTGTCCCTACCGAGGTTAAAGCTGGGACGGAAGGGAGCATACTCCAGGATATTCTGGATGAATTCAAAAACAATCAGCACAGAGTAAAGCTTGATGCGCGGGATAATGTGGCAAAGTCTTTCTCATGTAAAGCTGCCATCAAAGCCGGCGATAAACTCTCGGAAACAGAAATGAGGGTTTTGATCGACCAACTTTTCGGTACAGAGATGCCGTACGTTTGTCCGCACGGCCGGCCTGTTATTGTCAAAATCTCAATAGGAGAGTTGGACAGAAGATTCATGCGCACTTCTTGAAAACAATTTCAATAAAGCCGTTAAAGGCTTTGTTAAAAAGTAATTAGATGATAAATTAAAAAGAGAATTCAATGGCAAATAATGAAAGGGAAGAGCGCATGGCGAGTGGAGATGCCTTCGATTCAATCAGACGGGCAAAAGAGGAATGGACCCATCATGCCGGAAAAGCGGGGAAAAGGCAAAATGTTAAATTCACGACTGTTAGCGGCGAACCGATTGAGACTCTTTATACGCCCGACGACATCCAAAACATCAATTACCTTTCTGATATTGGTTTCCCCGGGGAATTTCCTTACACCCGTGGAGTCCATCGAAACATGTATCGGGGAAGATTATGGACCATGCGGCAATTTGCAGGTTTTGGAACTCCCGAGGACACGAACGAAAGGTTCAAATATCTCTTAGAGCATGGACAAACCGGACTTTCCACAGCCTTCGACCTTCCGACTCTTATGGGGCGGGACGCTGATGACCCGATCTCTGAAGGTGAAGTGGGGATTTGCGGCGTGTCGGTAAGTTCACTTGCTGACATGGAAATACTCTTCAAGGGAATTCCATTGGACAAAGCTTCCACCTCAATGACGATAAATGCCCCAGCCGCAATGATGTTAGCATTTTATATCGCCGTCGCGGAAAAAGAAGGCGTCGCACACAGCTCCCTGCGGGGAACAATCCAAGCGGATATTCTAAAGGAGTACATTGCGCAGAAGGAATGGATCTATCCTCCGACTCCGTCCATGAGAATTATTACCGATATGTTTATCTATTGCAAGAATGAACTTCCGCAGTTTAATCCTATTTCAATAAGCGGCTATCACATACGAGAGGCGGGTTCAACCGCAGTTCAAGAATTAGCTTTCACGCTGGCAGACGGTTTCGCGTACGTTGAAGCCGGAATTGAGGCCGGAATGGACATCGATGAGTTTGCACCGCGGCTCTCATTCTTCTTCAACTCCCATCTTGACTTCTTTGAAGAGGTTGCAAAATTCCGTGCCGCCCGGCGCATATGGGCTAAGAGGTTGAGATATAAATATGGGGCAAAAAATCCGAAATCCTGGATGCTCCGGTTTCATACACAAACTGCCGGATGCTCACTTACTGCGCAACAGCCCGAAAATAATATCGTAAGAACTGCTTTGGAGGCCTTGGCGGGTGTTTTAGGCGGAACCCAATCGTTGCATACAAATTCTATGGACGAAACGCTGGCGCTTCCATCTGATAAGGCTGCTAAGATAGCCCTGCGTACGCAGCAGATCATTGCTCACGAGATCGGAGTGACCAACACGATCGACCCGCTGGCAGGAAGCTACTTCGTTGAAGCATTGACGGATAAGATGGAAGAAGAGGCCGAGCAGTATTTCGAAAAAATCGACACGCTTGGGGGAGTAATTCCTGCAATTGAAGAAGGATTCTTCCAGCGCGAAATTGCCGAAGCTGCATATCGTTATCAGAGTGAGATTGATAAGAAGGAAAAAATAATAGTGGGTGTCAATGAATATGTTGAGGAGGGGGAGCAAATCGAAATTCCTATTCTCACGATTACCCCTGAAGTTGAAGTGAAGCAGCGAAAACGCCTCGCGGAATTGCGGCACGAAAGAAACCCAGAAAAGGTTGAACATGCGATTTCTAACTTGCAAAAAGGCGCATCCGACGGGTCCAACCTCATGCCGCTTTTGCTCGACGCCACGCGGGCATATGTAACCTTGGGTGAAATGTGCAACGCATTGGCCGAGAACTTTGGGATATACGTAGAACCGGCCGTCTTCTAACGGAATTTTTGGTACGACGGATAAACTGAAAATACTTCCTGCAAAAAAAAATGAGCCCATACTTTCGACTGCTTCGGCCATCTCAGTGGATCAAAAATGCCTTCGTGTTTGCTCCTTTGGTCTTCTCCAAGCATCTATTTGATCCCCCAATATTCATTGCCGCACTCAAAGGATTTATTTCATTCTGTATCGTATCTAGTGCTATATACATCATTAACGACATTTTTGATAAGGAGGCCGATACTGCCCACCCGTTGAAACGGAAGAGGCCGATTGCCTCGGGGGCGGTTTCGATTCCATCGGCTTGCTTTCTGGCTGCGGTTCTCATTTGTATCGCCGTTCTCGTTTGTATTTCTCTTCCTCCTGGATTTCAGTTTCTTCTTCTTTCATACTTTGTAATTCAGTTCCTCTACTCGATAGCCTTGAAAAGAATTGTCATTCTCGACGTATTTATCATCGCTTCCGGCTTTATGCTCCGCGTTCTTGGCGGCGCGGAGGTCATAGATGTAATGATTTCGCATTGGATTATTCTCTGCACAATGTTCCTGTCTCTCTTTTTAGCTCTTGCAAAACGCCGGGGAGAAATCGTACTGTTCCAACATGTTGACAGAATAGCAGAACGCAAAGTTCTGGAACAATACGATATTAATTTTCTCGACAATACGATGGTTATTACTTCCTCTGGAATGGCAATATCGTATGCCTTGTATACAGTTGCCGACCGCACCGTAAATGCTTTTGGAACAGATTATCTCATTTTTACGACCATATTTGTCCTCTTCGGAATTTTTCGTTACCTCTTTCTCGTGATGAAAAAGAACATGGGTGAAAACTCAGTCGCCATCATTTTTAGGGACAGGCCCATGTTTATAAATCTGTGCTTATGGTTTCTCTCCTGCATCTTAATTATTTACCATTGAACTATTCCTCCTATTTCTTCCGTGCTCCCACGGCAATTCGTTGGGAACAAATCCATCCATTTTTGAGTTCTAGCATGCAACTACTTGTAACTCAAGAGGAGGCATGAATGCTTGTCAAAAAAAGATCCGATAGTTTGGAGTCTCAAATAACCTCTGAATCCCTCTACCGTCGCCGAAGAGAATTTATGCGGAATGCTGGACTCGTGATCGCAGGCGCTGCCGTGTCTTCGGTTTTTCCGAAGACCGTCTCCTCAGCTTTTGCTCAAGATGCCAAGACGTGGAAGCCATCAAATCCCGGCAAATTCGACACGACAGAAGAGCTCACGCCCTTCAAGGATATCACTTCATACAATAATTTTTATGAATTTGGAGTTGACAAAGATGACCCGGCCCGTTATGCCGGATCGTTAAAAACTGAGCCGTGGACTATCAGTGTTGAAGGATATGTAAAGAAGGCGGCTGTTTACCATCTCGAGGATGTTTTGAAAGGAGAGACAAAGGAAGATCGAATTTATAGGCATCGCTGTGTTGAAGGCTGGTCAATGGTTATTCCCTGGCTTGGTTTTCCCCTGGCAAATTTCATCAAACGACTCGAGCCTACATCAAAAGCGAAATATGTTGCGTTTGAAACCAAGCTTGCGCCGGACGAAATGCCCGGTGAGCGATCCGGCGTGCTACAATGGCCTTATGTGGAAGGACTTCGAATGGACGAGGCGATGCATCCATTGACGCTTCTTGCCGTCGGCTTATATGGAAAGCCGCTCCCGAATCAAGACGGGGCGCCAATCCGGCTGGTCGTGCCATGGAAATACGGATTCAAGAGCATTAAGTCAATCGTAAAGATCAGCTTCGTTGAAGATCAACCGCCGACTTCGTGGAACCGTGCCGCATCGAATGAATACGGCTTTTATTCGAATGTAAATCCCGATGTCGACCATCCTCGCTGGAGCCAGTCGCACGAAAGGCGTATCGGAGAATTCTTCAAACGAAAAACGCTGATGTTCAACGGTTATGCAGACCAAGTCGGCGGCATCTATTCTGGAATGGACCTTCGTAAGTATTTTTAGAGTTGATTGAGTGAAGTTATCATATTGTGACTACGGCAATTAGCGGCAATGAAGAAAAGAAATTTAGTATCCTTCGCCAAACCAATCTTTTTTGCGGCGTGTCTCCTGCCGGTTGTCATTCTCGCATGGAACGGACTGAATGGCAGCCTCAGCGCCAACCCCATCTCTGATATCACGAACGAAACAGGTGTTTGGACGTTGAGATTTATTGTCCTGACTCTTCTGATCACTCCTGTTAGAAAAATTACGGGCTGGCACTGGCTAATCAAATTCAGGCGGATGATCGGGTTGTTCGCTTTCTTTTATGGGACGCTTCATTTCACCACATATCTATGGTTGGATCAATTCTTCGATTGGCAATCAATCGTGACCGATATTCCCAAACGGCCATTTATCGCAATCGGGTTTGCAAGTTTTATACTAATGGTTCCTTTGGCCGTAACATCAACGCAAAAAATGATTCGCCGTCTGGGAGGGAAGAAGTGGGATATCCTTCATCGCTTAATTTATTGTACAGCTGTCGGAGCAGTCATTCATTATATATGGTTGGTGAAGGTCGTGACATACCGACAGATTACCTATGCGGCGATTGTTGCAGTTCTGTTGTTATTCCGATTTATCTGGAAATACCGCTCTAATGCTGTCGGCACCAACCGGCCGGCTGAAAAGCAGGTAACAGCGTAATTCCGCTCGATTCAACCATCCTCGGATAGTTGGGGGCGAAGACCTTCCCAAGGTTTGTTGGGAAACGTGGATCTCGCTCGCACGCCATCCTCAAAGCTATTGGTGCTTTCCTAAAAATTCTTTATATTTATCCTATAGATTTGCAAACAAGGTCAAGGACAAAACAATGGTTCACCCTCGTGTCGCAGTTATCAAGACTCATCCGACAACAATTCTTTCGGATTACGAAGAGCTTTTAAAACTCGCCGGAGTCGAACAGGCCCTCTCGAAGTCATCTTCCACCATTCTGAAAGACAACATCAGTTGGCACTTTCCCTACCTCAGTGCGAACACAACTCCATGGCAGTTGGAAGGAACAGTGAAAGCATTGCGGAACAGCGGCTTTTCGGATTTGGTTTCCGTCCATAACAACACCGTTGTCACCGATCCGTACCGCGGCGAAAAATTAAACAAGCTCAGTCCGATCTATAAAAAATACGGGATAGAAGAGCGATTTAATTTCAATGCCGATGAAATCAAGTGGGTTCGTTATGAGCCGAAAGCGCGGATGCACGCGCTGAACAAAGTGTATCCCAATGGGATTCATCTCCCCGATTATTTTTTTGGGAAAAATATCGTTCATCTTCCGACGGTGAAGACACACATTTACACGACGACAACGGGCGCGATGAAGAATGCCTTTGGCGGCCTGCTTAACACGCGCCGTCATTATACTCATTCGTGGATCCACGAGACACTGGTCGACCTCCTTGCCATCCAGAAAGAAATTCATACCGGAATATTTGCCGTGATGGATGGAACATTGTGCGGCAACGGGCCGGGACCGCGAACAATGGTGCCGGTTGAAAAGGACTATATCATTGCCAGCGCAGACCAGGTGGCCATCGATGCCGTGGCCGCAAAAATGATGGGGTTCGACCCGCTCAGCATCAAGTATCTTCGTCTGGCTCATGAAGACAAGCTCGGCTGCGCAGACCCGCGAGATATTGAGATTGTCGGTGAAGATATAACTAATGTAAATTTCGGGTTCACCGTCGGGGACAATATGGCAAGCCTGGCCGGCGACTTCTTCTGGTTCGGCCCGTTGAAATCGATTCAAAAGTTCTTTTTCCATACGCCGCTGGTGTATGGTTTTGTTTTTGGATCGTACTTGTATCACGATTATCTCTGGTGGCCAATAAAAGGGAAGCGCATGATGCGGAAAGTTCGCACCGAATCCAAATGGGCACGGTTTTTCGACGAATACGGGAGGGATGACACATAAGTTGACCCCTCGAAAAAAAGCGGAACTTGTCCTGCTTGCGACGACGGCCATTTGGGGCGGGACGTTCGTCGTAATGAAATTAGGTTTTGCGGATATCTCGCCTTTTCTATTCGTGGCTATTCGCTTCACGCTTGGTACAATCATCTTCGGTTCGATTTTTTTTTCGCGACTTCGCTCCATTCGGCGCACCACAATCCGCAAGGGTGCCATTCTCGGGGTGTTGCTCGGCGCCGGTCTCATTCTCCAAACGTACGGCCTTCAAATAACGACCGCCTCGAAATCGGCATTCATCACCGGTATGATGGTCGTCTTTACTCCGGTAGCGCAAATGTTCGTCGGCCGCCGTATTCCAAAACCGGGAAATCTCCTCGGTGTGCTTGTTGTGACCGCCGGTTTGTTTTTTCTTACATCGCCAAACGGATCGGGATTTAATCTTGGCGACGCATTAACCCTCATCGGCGCATTCCTCTTCGGCTTTTACATCGTATACCTTGACATCTATTCAAAGGAAGAAGAACTTTTTCCTCTTGCATTCCTTCAAATCGCGGTCACGGCAGTTCTCGGTTGGATTCTTGTTCCCTTTGAAACTCCGCAAATCCACTTCTCGTGGAATCTTCTGCGCCTCTTTTTCTATACTGCGTTTCTTGCAACCGTCGTCACAACGTATACGCAAACGCGTTTTCAAAAAGATACTACTCCGACACGAGCCGGGATTCTTTTCACTCTGGAGCCTGTTATTTCGGCGCTGTTGGCGTATTTTGTTTTGGGTGAAATTTTGGGTATGTTGGGAGTGTTCGGTGCCGTCCTCATTGTCGTCGGAATTTTGATTTCGGAATTATCGGATAAGTTTATCAAAAAGTTTCACTGGAATTTGCCGTTGGCGGAAGAAGAGTGAAGCCGGTTTTCGTTGAGCGCTACGTTTGACTATGGATGTTCACGCGACTATTACCGTGCAGGGGCTTGTGCAAGGCGTCGGATACCGCTGGTTTGTTAACAGGCATTCCGTCGAACTTGGTTTGAAGGGATTCGTGAGAAACAATTATGATGATACTGTATATGTTGAGGTAGAAGGGGATCGTTCCCTCGTCGAAGAACTTATCAGTCATTTGAAAATCGGTCCCCGGTCAGCTCATGTGAAAACTGTTCATGTCGAATGGAGTGAACCAAAAAGACTATTCCTCGGATTCTTAATCAAATGAAGGCGACGATCGAGGTGCCCATCAACTTAAGACTTCTAAAAAACCCAAAAAAGAGGGGTTCGCGCAAATCCCAGGGGATCGCTTCGCCAGACGCAAAGACATAAACTGATTGTAAAAAGTGAACCTTCGCGTCTTTGCCGCTTGGCGAGAGGCAATTTTTCAAATGTCGAAAGTTATCAATTAGCAACGCAACATTGACAATGAATAGAATTGGTTTCGGATTTGACGTCCATAAGCTGGTTGCCGGAAGAAAACTCGTCCTTGGCGGCGAAGACATTCCTTTTGACAAAGGATTATTGGGACATTCCGACGCCGATGTCTTGCTCCACGCAATTGCCGATGCAATTCTTGGCGCAGCGGCATTAGGAGATATCGGCAAGCATTTCCCTGATACCGATCCACAATTCAAGAACATTTCGAGCATCACTTTATTGGAACACGTTGCCAAACTCATTGCTGAAAATCATTTCGGAATTGTTAACGTCGATTCGACGGTTGTCCTCCAGAAACCGAAAATTGCTCCGTACGTCGAGCAAATGAGAAACAACATCGCTCATGCTCTGCAGCTCGATGTTGCCAAGATATCCGTGAAGGCAACTACCAACGAAGGTTTAGGCTTTATCGGCGCAGGGGATGGAGCCGTTGCGTACGCGGTTGCCTTGATTAATTCAAAACAATAGACACTTCCCCCTTGAAATCACTCGTCCGCACGCTCGCAACACTCAGCCTTGCCTTAATGTACTGTTGTCTTTTCGCGATCGCCTTGTATTTGTCAACCTATAGTCGGATAATCACCGGCATCATCATTACCGCGCCCGCGGTCTGGGGATTTCATCGGCTCTACCTCCACGGCAAAGCAAATGCTTGAATTTTTCTACTCTATAGACACTGCCGTATTTTTTTTCATCAATCATACCATCACAAATCCTGTGTTGGATTGGCTGATGCCGTTTCTCACGGACCTTAACAAGCAGAAGCTTGCCGTAGGGATTGTTATCGTTCTCTGGTTGTGGCTGATGATCCGAGGGGGGAAAACGGGGAGAACCGCAGGCGTTCTTCTAGTCATTTCCATCATTGTGAGCGACCAATTCAGCAGCTCCGTTCTAAAAAATCTCTTTTGCAGGCTGCGGCCATGTCACGTGTTGCAGGGTGTCCGCCTGCTGGTCGATTGCGGCAGCGGTTACTCGTTTCCATCCTCTCATGCGGTGAATAATTTTGCAGGAGCGACGATTCTTTCGCATTACTACCGCAAATATGCATGGGGATGGTTTTTGCTGGCATCGCTTATCGCACTTTCACGGCCATATATTGGCGTTCACTACCCGTCAGATATAGTCGGCGGTGCGGCAATCGGATGGGCATGCTCGTATTCTCTGATTGCGGCATGGGAATTTATCGAGGGAAAGCTTGTTCGTAAAGACGTTCAGCCGCGCCCATAAAATCAATTTGCAAAATTCGATTCTTCTTTCTACATTTATTCAGTAACAATCCGATTCAATTTCTTAGTGGATAATTTCATTGAAACGAAACAAGCAATACGCACGAAAGTTATTCTTGCCGTTTCGACGGGCATTTTGTTCGGTTGTTCGTTCCCACCAATTCCCCTCGGTTCGCTGGCGTGCATCGCGCTGGTGCCGCTGCTCCTTTTAATCGAGCGGCTTCGCTCACTTCGTAGTCAATTCCTCTACTCATATTTTTCATTTTTTATCGCATCATGTATTGCACTCTACTGGGTAGGCGGATTTACTCATGCGAAGGACCCATTCCTGATGATGGCGGGCGGATTGGTGCTGGTGTGGGAACCGTTTTTTTTTAGCGTGATTGTTCTTTCATATCTTGCTGTAAGGAAAAATTTCGGTCTGGGCATAGGCCTCGCCGCGCTTCCGTTCATCTGGGTGACATTCGAGTGGCTGTATGCGCTCGGCGAATTTGCCTTTCCCTGGCTGACTCTTGGAAATACGCAAACATACCAGCTCGGAAAAATTCAGTTTGCCGAATTTACGGGAGTATACGGGATTTCGTTCTGGCTCGTAGTGATCAACTCATTATTTTTCTTCCTTTTGATGAACCTGCTGCGGGGCGATGGAAAAAAATTATTGAAACAAAATCTTTCCATTACCGCGGCCATAGTCATCATTTATTTATTGCCGAGCTTTTACAGCATAACCCTCGACGAAAAGAGATTAATATCGTCCGATGTTCCTTCAATAAAAGTTGGAATTGTGCAGCCCAATATCGACCCGTGGGAGAAATGGGAAGGATCAAAAACGCTTGCAGGAAGGGAAAAACAAGTCGAAAAATTCCTGGAAACGGCACGAGGACAAAAGAAAGAGGGCGTGGAAATGAGCGTGTGGCCCGAAACTGCAATTTTGTTCAACCTCCCCATGATGCGCGAGGAATACGAAAAAGTGGCGAAGACGCTCGATTCGCTCGACCTGTCGCTCACGAGCGGGTATATTGACTATAAATATTACGATGCCCGAACGGCGCCCGTTGCAAGCAGCGTTGTTCAGGGCACGAGTATCCGCTATGACTCTTATAATTCTATTTTGTATCTTGAGCCGCGAAATAGGCATGTTCAATCGTACGCAAAAATGCGGCTCGTCCCTTTTGCGGAGCGTATTCCGTACGCCGAGTCAATTCCGTTTCTGATCGAGCCGCTTCGATGGGGTGTCGGCATCAGCAATTGGGGAATCGGAAAAGACAGTACGGTGTTTGAGGATTCGATTCATCACACGAAATTCCTGGCGATGGTTTGTTATGAATCTATTTTTCCGGAATTCGTCAGCTCGTTTGTCAAGCGCGGAGCAGAGTTCTTGGTCTTCATTACCAACGACAGCTGGTGGGGTAATACATCGGGTGCGCGGCAGCATTGTCAATTTGCCGTAATGCGTGCCGTCGAAAACAGGAGATGGGTGGTCCGTTGCGCCAACGGCGGTATTTCGTGTTTCGTTGATCCGTTGGGGAGGATATACGATAAGACGCAAATGTATACAGAAGCGTCAATCGCGAGGTCCATTGAACCGAGAACCGAACAAACGTTTTATACAAAACACGGCGACTGGCTTCCCCGGATCGCCGGAACTATAACCGGATTTCTAATGGCAGGAAGCCTTCTTCAATTCATTTTTGTGCGATCAACCTTGAAACGGAAGATACAACACAATGAAATACATTGACCTACGAAGTGATACGGTAACAAAACCGTCCGCCGCGATGCGACAGGCGATGGCAAGCGCCGAGGTGGGAGATGACGTGTTCGGGGAAGACCCAACCGTAGCTGCGCTTCAAGAGAAAGTTGCGGCACTTCTTGGAAAAGAAAAGGCACTGTATGTACCGAGCGGCGTGATGGGCAACCAGCTCTCAATCAAAGCGCAAACCGAGCCCGGCGATGAAATCATTTGTGAGCAAGACGCTCATATCTTCAATTACGAAACGGCCGCTCCGTCACTGATATCATCGGTTCAGGTGAAGACTATTCCGGGAGTGAGAGGCGCCATTCATGCAGAACAGCTGACCGCAGCGATAAGGCCAAAAGTTTACTACATGCCGCGTTCCAGAATGATTTGCCTGGAAAACACGCATAACCGGTCCGGCGGAACTATCTATCCTCTCGATGAAATTGAAAAAATTTTCTCTTTCGCCCGGTCTCATGAGATGCTGATGCATCTCGACGGCGCCCGGTTATGGAACGCATGGGTCGCGACAGGAATCCATCCCAAAGAGTATGCAAAATACTTCGATTCCGTCTCCGTCTGCTTCTCAAAAGGCCTCGGTGCACCCGTCGGCTCGGCGGTTGCCGGGTCGGCTGCAATGATCGAGCGTGTGCATAAATGGCGCAAGGTGTTCGGCGGCGGCATGCGGCAGGCAGGAATCATTGCTGCCGGAGCTTTATACGCACTCGACCATAACGTTGAACGGCTGAAAGAAGACCACGAAAAAGCAAAATATTTCGCCGAAAAGATTTCCACGCTGACAAAACTTTCTATCGACATGGAGGCTGTCCAAACAAACATCATCATTATCAATACCGAGAAAACCGGAAGACAACCTGATGAGATCATCGCTCTTCTGAAATCGAAGGGAGTTCTTGAGACGCTCGGATCATACAACAGCATCCGTGCCGTCACGCATCTCGATGTATCGATGGAACAGGTACGGCAAGCTGTTGATACCATAACGAGTACGCTGAAATAGAGATGGATAAGAAACTATTTCATCACCATACCCAGGTCAGCGTTCGCAACTATGAGATCGATTGGCAGGGGGTTGTACATAATGCCGTCTACCTTCATTATTTCGAAATAGGGAGAATTGAATACTTAATTGCAATCGGTGCAAAAGTGGACGTCAACACGATCAACAGCGAGTCGAAAGTAGTTCTTGCACGAAACGAGGTCGATTACCGCACTCCGGCACGATACGGAGATACGATCAATGTTCATTCGAGAATATCCGCCATTAAGAATACAAGTTTTATTTTTGAAGGATTGTTGGAGCGGAGCTCAAGCGGAGAAATCATTGCCGAAAATGTCGCCGTCCATGTTTGGCTCAATCCTAAGACAAATACTCCCATGCCCGTTCCCAATGAATTTCGGAAACTTGTGCAACGACTTGAGGGTGAAAACTGCAGAATTCAGTGGCCGGCAATAATTGTTTGACAGGATATGACGACTTTTGAAGAGTTCAAAAAGCTTTCACGCGGCGGAAACATCATTCCGATTTATGAGGAGTTGATGGCCGATACAGAGACGCCAGTTTCGGTTTACCTTAAAATTAAAGACGAAAGCCCGTACTCGTTTTTGCTCGAAAGCGTTGAAGGAGGAGAAAAGGTCGGACGCTACACGTTTCTCGGCTACAATCCGTTTATGGTGTTCGAGATCCGGGGCACGTCGTTCACAATTAAACCGCGCCACCCCGATGTACAAGTGCTTCCGACGCTTGTGGATGCCTCTATGGCCCCTCTCGACGCCCTCAAGAAGATATTTGCCCATTGCAAAACGGTTCCGCTCGAAGGATTGCCCCGTTTTACCGGCGGCGCCGTGGGGTATTTCGGCTATGACACGATTCAACTTCTGGAAAACATTCCTTCAGCGAAAATAGACAGTCTTGGTTTGAATGACGCCACCTTGATGTTTTTTGATACGCTGCTCGTCTTCGATGCCGTAAAGAGGAATGTCTCTGCCATTGCGAATGCGTACATTCCTGCCGGAGCGAGCGAAACTCAATTACTGGAAGAATACGATAAAGCTGTCATAGAAATTGAAAAGTTAAAGGCTATCCTGCAGAAGACTGTTCCGTACGCAGTGACCCCTTCCCCGTCAATCGGCACATTACAGTACTTGATGAGCAGGGACGATTTCTTTCTAAATGTCGACAAAGCCAAGAAATATATTGTTGACGGGGATATCTTCCAGGTCGTTCTTTCTCAACAAATGAAAATGGAATACGCGGGCGAGCCGTTCGACGTGTACCGCACGCTGCGGATTGTAAACCCTTCGCCGTACCTCTATTTTCTTAGAATGAACGGCATGTATATTATCGGATCTTCACCCGAACTCTTGGTCCGCCTTGACAACGGCATTGTCGAAACACGTCCGATCGCAGGAACGCGCCGGCGCGGCGCAACGCCGGCGGAAGATGCGCGGCTGGAAAAAGAACTGCTCGCCGACGAGAAAGAACGTGCGGAACATCTCATGCTCGTCGACCTCGGCCGAAATGATATCGGCCGCATCAGCGAATACGGGAGCGTCGAAGTCACCCAGTTCATGGCGATCGAAAAATATTCGCACGTCATGCACATAGTCTCGAATGTCAAAGGGAAGCTGCGCAAAGGCATGTCCGCGGTCGATGCGCTCTATTCCTGTTTTCCCGCGGGAACGCTCAGCGGCGCTCCGAAAATTCGCGCGATGGAAATCATCGCAGAATTAGAGCAGAATAAGCGGGGCGTCTATGGCGGTGCGATAGGTTATCTGGATTTTTCCGGCAATCTCGATTCATGCATCGCTATACGAACGATTGTGGTGAATAGCGGAGTCGCATACTTCCAGGCCGGA
>Ga0265323_10000422_pt1 | contig 24258 bp, 20 predicted proteins | sample 41225metaG_FD_193580 | JGI IMG/M metagenome (GOLD analysis project Ga0265323, IMG submission 193580) | Rhizosphere microbial communities from Carex aquatilis grown in University of Washington, Seatle, WA, United States - 4-12-25 metaG | ecosystem: Host-associated > Plants > Roots > Rhizosphere...
GAGCCGACCATCAAGTCGACTTCTGGAAACGTTGTGGATATGGCTACGACTCAACCGACGACATCCCAGGATTTCACGGGAATCGCAAAGACGACTTCTACCGATACGGCATCCGCCGCCGGTGCTGTCACCCTTTACTTTCCGTTCCCGGGCCTCGTCTACGACGCTGTCGCAGCTACGGCATCCGCCGCTAATACCGCGGCCTTGATCGCGGCTCTCATGTGGAAGCGTGTCACCTTCACCAAGACTAGCGCGACTTTCACGGTGAACACGGCCGCTTCCGATTCAACAGCAAACGGTCTCGAAATAATCGGCGGGGATCCCAATACCTCGCACATCTATTTCGTCATCACCGGCCAGGTCAACACCTTCTACAACGTCACGACTTAGTCGCGCCGTTGGTCTTTTGTTCTTTGCCAGAAGAGTTCTTCCATATTATTCATCTCTTAATCTTATCCACCTACCATGTACGGAATAAACCAAGCTTCAGCCCCCGGTCTTATCCTCGTCAAGACGGCTCTCGATGAGCTCCTTGATCAGGCTATGGCCGAGAATGCGGTCACGGGCAAAGCCGAAGCAACCGATCCGGTCATCTTCTCCCAGGGAGAGGCTGACAATGCTGCAAAGAACACTGCTGTTCTAGGCGGCGGCGGCTACTTCGACATGACCCTTGATGACCAGGCTCCGAATAAGAGCGCGGCCATCACCGCTTCAGCTCTGCGCACCTCCCTTGTGGCGCAGTTCAAGAAGAACCTGCCTATTCCTCGCACCTTCATGCAGGATCAGCAGCAAGACGCTGTCGAGCGCGCAGTCAACCAACAGGCCAAGACCTGGCTCGCCTCCCGAGACAGGAATGCCTTTGGCAACCAGATCGCTCAGGGATTCCCGTCGGGAACCGCTGCGACGACCGTTGACGGCAACTCGCTCTACAACACCAACCACTCGAACCAGAACGGCGATTCCGGTATCGATAATTACTACACCGGCGTCTTGAATGACCCGAACTTGAACACCCTGATCAACGCCCTGAGGCTTCAGTTGTCTCAGACTGGCGTGGTCATCGGTTACGAGCCGAAGTACCTTCTCACGCCGTCAATCCTTCATCAGACAGGCATGGCAACCGCCAAGTCAGTCTTGCGCGCCGGCACCGGAAACAACGATCTCAACTACTGGTCTGAGATGTATCCGGGCATGAAGGTCGTCTACTCGCCGTTCATCGACGCGGTATCCACCACGGCATACTTCGTTGGAACCAACAATAGCGGTGTGTACCGCTTCGAGCGCGAAGCCTTCTTCACCACTCTGGTGAATTGGGAGACTTCCGAGAATGATCAGTACACCTACAAGATGCGCGCCCGCGAGGTCGTTGACCTCATCGAGTACTCCGGTACCGCCGCCTCCGACGGTACGGTTTCCTAATTACCAGCGCCAACTAATAAGCAACCAAAAGACATGAACTTCATCAAAAATAATGTCCTAGCGTTGGTTGCGCTGGTAGTTGCAATCATCGCTTTAGTTATAGTCTACGGTCTGACGGGTAAGCAATTAGCTCCCGCAGCATCGTTCGGTGCCGCTGTAGTCACCCCGACAAACTTCAACAACCTCACCTTGAGCAATCAGCTCATCACGGGAGGCGCTGATGTCCGGGCCGATGGCTTGGCTTCATCGACAAACAATATCTTAGGCCTCACGGATCTTCTCGGTAATACCACTATCATTGAGAATTCCGCGACAGGCACCGCATATACGCTCAACCTGCCGGCAACATCGACTCTATCGTCGTTCCTGCCACACCAGGGAGATTATGCTTCATTCATCATCTTTAACGCCTCGTCGACGGGTCCAAACGTCACCGTGGCAAGCTCTCTTGATAGCAGCGTCGTATTGCAATTGGCTACCACCTCGGCCGTTATACTGCCGGGCAAGAGTGCCACAGTAGATATGTTTAGGTCTGCATCTTCCGGCGGAGTTATCTACGCCCTGCTTTCGTCAGGGAAATAATATCCACTCTTAGCTGCTTTCCTCTGAATGCTTCCTTGGTATAATGGAAGCATTCAGGACGAAGGTCGCTATTAAAAATTAACCACAAACTTATGAAGAAATATCTTTCATTGATCGCAATAGTGGCCTTGATAGTCGCCATCTCATATGGAGTCCATCAGACCAAAGCCAACGTATTCATCTTTCCACCTTCGCCGGCTACAGCCACCGCTACCTCAACTTACGCCAATATCGGAATCGGCGTGGGAACAACAACTCTTCTATACGATGCCTATGCAAGCGGGCAAACCTTCGCCACCGAAGGCGCTACTGTCCTTGTGATCGATTCCGCGACCACCACCGCCGCTGTGCTTAATATTTCCCTCCAATATTCCCAACAGGGAGGCGATTGGTATGCGGATGACATAAACCTGATTTCCACTACCACTGGCTCTTACCCAATAAGCTTAAGCACTCCGGTTTCCTACCAATTTAAGCCGGCTGGAAGCTCAACCACAATGTTTGCGTTTCCCATTATGACTCCCACCAGATATGTGCGCGCCGTCTTCAGCTCAACAGGAGCCACTTCCAGCATCTTCGCCCGCATAGTCCCGATCCGTCAGCAGGTGCAATAAAGCTATGAATACTGTCTCTCAACTGAAAGACTCGGTTGCGGGAATGCTGTCGGGAATCGACCTCAATACTGCCATAAACGTCAACGAGGGCCTTCAGCGCGCGGCCAGGATGATCAGCCTCAAGGTCTCGGTTCCGGACACTTCCAAGCGCGTCCCATATACCCTGTATGATGGCGTATTTGACTATCCGGGGCAGCCGGACATGTTCGGAGGCGCATTTGTCGATTTCAGGCCGCAGGGAGCCTCTAGGAACTACAGTGACTATGTCTATAGGAAGCAGATAGAGGATTTCGACAGGACGAAGACGTACAACTACAACGGGGTCTCGGTCACGTTCGAATACGTGAACGGCGTTCAGATACTGCGCGCCGTCTCATCCCGCGTCACTCCGAGAGCGACCATAGACACTATGGCGCAAATAGGGAACTGGAAAGTATTTGGATCCGCATCCAGCCTTATCGTAGACAACACGGTCTACTATCAGCAACCGGGATCTCTTCTATTCAATCTTGCCGCAAACCAGACATCGGGAGGCATTCAAGAGACTCTGACCTCTCCACTCAATCTGTCCGCATATCAATCCACCGGAGTCATCTTCGTCGCCGTATATTTGCCCTCGACCGCCGCGGTTTCTGCGATAACCGGTATCACTGTTAACATCGGAACCAATTCCGCGAACTACTATTCGATCACGAACAATGTGACCACGCTCGGTCCCCTTCAACCGAATACATGGATGCTCATTCCGCTGGCTCTATCGACCGCCACCCTCGGCGCCGGCACAGCCACTCTCTTGAGTATCTTGACGGCTCTATCCTTCGTTCAAATAAATTTCACATATTCGAGCACTGTAGCAATCCAGAATATCCGCGCCGGCATGCTCTTCGCTGCGCTTCCATTTCCCTATGAGCTCCTCTATCAAAGCGCGGCTATATTCCTGCCGAATGCCGGTCCCAACTCTGGCGTTCCGCAGCAGACCATAACCAACGATAATGACGCTATAATTCTATCCGACGATATCTATCTCATTTACCAATACGAGTCCGCCATAGCCGTAGCGGCCGATAATGGGGCCAATCTTTCCAACCCGGTCGTTGCCCAGTATATGACCGAATTGAACGGCACCAGGACGCGCACGGGCCTTGTGGTGACATACGGCCTATACGACCTTTACCGCTCAAAACATCCATCTGAAGAAGTCCCAACAGTAGGAACGTATTACTAAACTATGGATCAAAACTACAACTTCGAGCTCATAACCGAATTCAGCCACTACATTTCGTCTAGGGATAAGACGAACGTAACTCCGGCTGCCCTGGTGAAGAATTCGAAGAATATGTACAAGAAGATATCCGGCAACATCGCCAACCGTCCTGGACGCAAGGTTTATGGCGCACTTTCTAATGCCCTGAACGGGATTGTGGCTAATTACGACTGGGTCAATACAAATTTCACCAAACTCATGCGTGTCCTATCAGATGGTTCAGTCCAATTCCTTTACAGAATGGTCTGGTACACGCTTTTACAGACTCCCGGTTCGACCAGATACATATTCGATTCTTGGTATGATGGCACGCAAGGTCAATCAGCACTCATTATGTGCAACGGCACAGACAGTATGACATATTGGCCTGGGGGTATAGCTATGATTGCTTCGGTTGGAAGCACCCCGACAGTCACAGCGATTACAGTCCAAAATACGGGCACAAATTATTCTATAGGAGATGTTTTTACTATAGGAGGGCAAGGATCAGACGCATTCGGTCAGGTAACAGGCGTTGACGGGAGTAATGCCGTCACGACCGTAGTTTTGCTTCAAGGAGGAAAAGGGTATGCTGTTGGAAATAATATTCCAACCTCCACATTTGGCAGTGGTCCTACATCAAAAGTCGGTTTGACCGTGAATATAACTTCGGTTGCGGTGGTTACAACTCTGACTAAAGATCAGCTAGACGGTATTCCTACTTGGGGGCAAGCCTCATTTTACAACACAACGATACCTGGAAACGGAGAATTTTACTCTTCTTCCCTGGCTGCATTGACGATTAATGGAGTGCAGTATGCGTATGACGGATCCGGAATCGATTCAGATACGATAGTTTTGTCAGGAATGTTTCCCGCCATCATGGCCGGTTCTATAGCCTTTTCCACCACCTTCTCCAACAATTTTGGAGCCACTGTAGACTTTTTGAAAGTCATAGGCAACCAGGTATATTTCGGAGCATATGCGTCCACATTGATTCTAGCGACTTCGGGGAATGATTGGACTGATATAACTCCTGTTGCCAACGGAGGCTTGGGAACGCCTTTCCAGGTAGTTTTGGACGGCCTGCCGACAGCTATCGCCTTACAGAAGAGCTCCCCAGTTATCTTCTCCGGCCGAAATCGACAGACGGTCTTGACCATCTCTCAAGTATCGGTGAATCAAGGAACGAACTTCCCATCGATCCTCGTTCAGAATGTCTTCCCCGCCCGAAGCCAGACAAGGTATGATACAAATCCGATATCGCAAGAATTCATCGACGGAGACGGAAATTATATCGTCTGGCTTGGTCTGGACAATCAACTGCATGTTTTTGGAGCGACCAATTCCCTTTTCTTGTCCGATAAGAATCCCTCCCTGTCCCAAGCGATCCAGACCGAACTGAAGAACGTGAACTTCTCCGGAGGCGCATTGAGATGGATCGGCGAATTCATATATATAACGGCACCGCTTATCGCCACCCATTATGTCTATCAAGAAAGGGAATCGGTGGACGAAGGAGGCACGGTCCGGACAGAACGCATCTGGAACCCTCCGCAGATAACAGGCATATCAAGATTTTCGGATTTGAACGGCGTCATATACGGCCATTCGAATCTCAATCCGATGATGTATCAAATATGGGATACCGGTCAGTGGCACGATGATGCGCCGGATGAGAATAACAATCTCATCGCTTTACCATACGAGTGCGTCATGGCCATGGCGTATCTTCAGTTGCCTGGTAAGACGAAAAGCGTTTTGCGCGCCAATAAGCTTAACTTCGATAAGATATATGTCGAAGGATATATAGCTCCAGGAACTCCCCTTTTAGGGACAGTCTACTTTGATTATCAAGGTGCTACCGATACGCAAACCATATATATAAACAATCCGGCGATTCCGGGCATTGCAGCCCAGCCGGCGCTAGTCAAGAATACGGTCCTGTATTCATATCTCACAGCCCCTCCGCTTGGCGCGGATTCATTGGCTGACAATCCGATAGGTGAAGGAATAACCTTCTCGACCGATGCCCAAGACTATCTGCCGAAATTCCGCGCCATCCGCAAAGTCACCCCAAAGCCCTGCTTTGAAGTCGGTACCGAGCTATATTCATACGCCCTAGATGCGCGTTGGGAAATATTGGCAATGGGTCTCAACATCCAAAGCTCTGCACAGGTTCCGAGCGGATTATTATGATATAATTTTATTAACACCATGCTTACTACACTTGCGAAACTAATTACAGCTCCCCTCATCGGTGTCCTTGCTCTAGCCGGTTACCATTTCAATCAAGCACCGCAGACCATATACCAACAGGTCGCAGCGCCTGCCCCAATTACTCAAAATCTTGGAGCATTCAATCCGACTGCGGCCGGCACTTACTATCTAGAAGGGGGGATAAGCCAGACGGCCACTACCCTTTACCTATCCTCGTTCCTAGAACCTGTTTCGAATATTCCATACTCCATGGCGTATCTGAATTCTGCCATAGAATACGCGGTCATTGATCCGAATGTCCCCGGAAGATCCGAAATCGTATCCTTTACCGGCATCACCCAGAATGCGGACGGATCCGCGACCATTACAGGTATCACGCGAGGGCTTTCCCGGTCATATCCATTCACTGCATCTACGACTATTGCTACGACACATGCGGCCCAAGCCCAGTTTATTCTATCGGATAGCCCGCAGGTTTTTGCCCAGTATGCTGCCAAGCAGAATAACGAGATCATCACTGGGTCATGGTCATTCCCGGCTCCCACCTCTGCTTCAAGCCCAGCTACGCAACAATATGTTCTTCAGACTATCACAGGAACCTCGACTATAAACTTCAACAAGACTATCGTCGCCGGGCAGGCAAGTGGAAATGTCTCGACGGGCACAATCGTATATTACAATAGCACCGCTCAAGGATGGGCCGCTGCCAATGCGGCCACTACAAGCAATATATTCAACAGCTTGATTGGAATTGCCCAGAGCACCGCGACGAATGGCAACCCCATCTCTAGCGGAGTTCTTGTCAAAGGTCTGGACACTACCCAGAGCGGATTGACGATTGGCACGGAGTATTATCTTTCCTCGACGACACCAGGAACGCTTACTACCTCTTCCACGAGCGCGGCTATAGGCTTTGCCCAGGGGACGACAGCTATATATTTTGACCCTACTTCTCTAAACGCAACCTACGGGCTTTCAGTCGTTCAGACATTCACTGCAACCACATCAAGCACGTGGACTAAGCCGGCCGGCGCTGGAATGATTCAGGTTATAGCGATAGGTGGCGGCGGAGGTGGCGGCAATGGTGCGGGTAATTCTACCGGTGGTTCCGGCGGTGGTGGCGGTGGAGCGAAAGTCATTGGATGGTTCCCCGCGTCGTCCGTTTCTTCTTCCGTCTCTGTGACGGTTGGCGCCGGAGGCACTGCCGCGAGCCCTGGAGCAAGTTCTACCTTCGGCGGATACATAGTTGCGGGAGGGGGCAATCCAGGAGCCAATGGGGGAGCCGGAACTATATTCGGAGGGGCCGGTGGAAGCGGAATGGGAGCCGGTAGCGTCGCCCTTTCGACTGGCGGTGTCGATACGGTAACAGGAGGGGCCTCTGGAGGCACTCAAACTTCGTCCGCCACATCGACTGCCGGAGGAAACGGATGGCAATTTGGAGCCGCTGGCGGCGGATCCGGAAGCTACGCTGGAAACACGGCCGGAAAAGGAGGAAACAGTCTATCAGTAGGTATAACAGGTGGCACCGGAGGTACTGGGGGGTCAAGCTGCACGGGCGGAAATACGCCTCCCAATGCCACATCGACATCTCCGGGAGCCGGTGGCGGCGGCGGTGGCGGGTCTACAGTAGTTAGCGGAACAGCTTGTAATGGCGGAAATGGAGGATTATACGGCGGCGGCGGCGGGGGGGGTGGAACGGATAACCAATCGGGAAGCTCAGGTGGAACGGGCGGGACGGGAGGCAACGGAGTGGTTCAAGTTATTACATATTTCTAAAATATCATGGGAGTATCACCGGCACCAGCCGCAACAAATACAGGGTCAATCGAAGGTCCGGCACTTCCTGCGGAGACTTTATCGAAAGGCGATGTCAAAGCTACGCCGGGAATGAATACTACTCCCGCGGATGTTGCTACCGCAAAAGCGGCCGGGTGGACTCCAGCTGCTAATAATACGACCTCCCCGACGGTCCTAAGCGATGCAAACATCCGTGAGAATGTCATTCCTTCATTGACGACGAAAGCCTCAGGCCTAACACCCACTCCCACGACGACTGGTAATCAATCGACGAGTGATTCATCTGGGACTTCCACAAACACAACAAATACAGACCCGGGATCTTCCCAGACTCCTTCAGGAAACGATTATGGGGTAGACTCCGGCGATACTGATTATGGAGACATATACGCCAAGGTTTTTGGCAAGCTACAGACGCAAGCCCCCGATCCGGCCAGCCAGCAAAACCTTGACACTTTGAAAGCGCTGTCTCAAAGCCAGGACACTTCCTTCGCCACCCAGATAAGATCAATCACCGATCAATACACGACCCTTATGAACACCGAGCTTCAGAACAATGTTGCCTCCAATTCCTCTACCAACAACTTCCTCCTTCGCCAAGGCCTATCAAGTACCAGCATTGGAAACAGTTTGAAGACGGCCCAACACAACGCTCAGATCGCCGACCTGTCAAAGCTCCAGACGCAAGAGAATAACGCCATCGCCAAGATACAGGACGCTCAAAAGACATCTGACTATAAAGCCATGTCCGATCAGCAGGCCGCGCTTGATAAGATCACCACCGCCAAGAAGGCTTTGGCAGACAAGATCTCCACGAGCCTCCTGGCTGCCAACACCAAAGCCGCGGTCGCAAAGACGCAAAACACCATTGACAATGCGGTGGCGAATATCTTCACTTCCGGCACAACGGATCCGAACGATATACTGACGGCAATCTCCGGTGAAGGCCTGAACGTTACCTTGGCTGATATCAATAAATCTCTAGGGACGCTTTCCAAGTCGTACAACGGCGACTTGACCGGTCTAACCGGGAATGTCAAGAATTTCTATTCGCTCAAAGATTCCGGATCATTGCCGGCATCGATCTCTGCCCTCCCGGCCGACCAGCAGCTCGAGGCATTCCTCAATCTTGACAAGAAATCGACCGGAGCAGCCAATTCCACCAAGCCTCTGTATACTGCTTCCGATGGTACGACGATCACCAAATCGGACATCGAAGGCGGCGTACAAGCTTTGGATAAGTCTAAAGGCTCAGACGGATATGTCGACCCCAATCTATATCTCGCCATGTATCAGAAATGGGAAGATGCCGGCCTGTCGCCCGCGGACTTCATAAAGCAATATCCTCCGAAATACTACGTCAATCCGGCTAACACGAATTTGCCCCCATATCTCCGACCGACTGTGAGCAAGACGTCTGCTGTAACGCCTAATCCGTTTGCCGCAACGCCGGTGCAATAAAACCTATGGGATTCTTTGATGCCGTAACAGCCTCACCGTCCGCCGCAGGGGCATCTGGCTCTGGGGCCAATCCTTTGGCCGGAGCTCCCGCACCCGCTGTCCAATCTTCGAATAGCGGCGGATTTTTCTCATCAATAAAAGCCCCCGCCGCGCCAGTAGCTCAAGCAGCCCCTTCCAAGTCATTCTTCGGAGACATTTCATCCCCCACCCCATCTAATAGCGATGAAGGAGCAAACCAGCCACCCTCAAAGATAGTCTCGCCATATTTTTCCGCGCCAACTCCCGGCGGCGGTGAAATGGGGTTCTCCACGACCACAGACCCTTCCGGCAAGCCTCTATTCGCATACAGGAACCCAGGAGACACCTCTACCACGACCGATATGACCAGAGTAGCTACCACTTTCGATCCTAGGGTCGCTCAGCCTATGAATAGCGATACTTTCTACAACCCGCGCAATGTAGCGAACCGCGCCGCCCTCAAAACTGCTATGGGAGGAACATACAGTGATGAGCTCGATCATACGATACCTCTCGAGCTCTCCGGATCGAACGAAGATCAGAATCTCCGGATCGAACCCGATGTGAAGGGCACGACAAACACCGCTACGGATCCACTCGAGACTCAACTAGCGAAAGAAGTGGCGGCCGGGAAGATAAGCCTGTTCGATGCCCAGACGCAGATGGCCAAAGCTAAAGGCACGGCATTGCCTTGGACTGGATCAGAAGATGCGGGCGGTAAGAGCAATAGTTTCGTCGATTTTCTGAATAGCGTAGCAGGGAAGGTCCACGACGCCTTCGGCGCAGCTGTTCATACAGGACAATCTCTTATAAGCAGCGCTGAAACCAATACAGGTAAGACAATCTCTGATATATCAAGTGTCCTAAGGCAACCGCTTACACCGACCTCTGGCAACCCTGTAGACGCGGCCAAGGCCGGCTGGGATAGCCTCGTAGGCACTATAGACGACTCTGCGGCCAAATTGAACGATATGAAGGATACATTGACCTCATACGCCTCAGGAGGGCCTACAACGGGCGCACAGGCCACCGCAGCCACCGGAGAAGCCGCCCTAGGGCTCCTAAACGGCATTTTCAGCCCTATAACAGCCGGGATTGCCGCTGCTTCGAAGGGCCCGGGGATAGTAGGAATTACTGCCCAAGGCGTGAGCAAGCTATTTTCCGCTATAGGCGTAGGAGCCTCGGATGGAGCCCAAGGAGTGGTCAATTCTCTCCCGTTCTTATCGGACGACCAAAAAGCCACGCTTGCGCCGGTTGTAGGAGAAGCTGCTGCCTTGGTAGCCCAAATCCTCGCCGGTAACGCCGGCGCCCACGTTCTACCCAAAGTTGCCTCAAAGACAAAGGACATCTTAACGACAGTCTCTCAGCACATAAAGGACATACCGAACAAGGAAGGGGGTTTTATCAAGCTCCCAGGCAATAATCCTGAATCGGGTCTGCCGGAAGTCGAGAAGAATGCCACCGACTACGTCAATCAGAATAAGGCGAGCCTGAAGACCGACTATACGAAGCAGAACGGGAATGTCTACAACGTCGACCGGATGAAGGATCTCATTCCCGGCCATGTCGAAAACCCGACCATCAGCGAGGCATTTCATAAGCCGGCCGCCAATCTCATGGGAGATATGGTTAATGAAAAATTGAAGTCTGAACCGAACAACGGAAAGGACGTCGTATTCATGGGAGGGGCGACCGGCGCCGGCAAGAGCACGGCCGTCGACGGGATAGAAAATCTGAATGATGCTCATGCCATCATCGACGGCACCTTAGCCGACGGAAACCGATCCCGGGATCAGATGAGGACATCGCTCCAAAACGGCCACCCAGTTGAAATAAGATATGTGGATAATACCCCTGAGAGGATAAGCGACAATATCATCGCCCGGGCCAAGGCCGGCGGTCGAACAGTACCTATCGAAAGGGCATACGATACCCTTCTTCGGTCTCGGCAGAATGTTCTCCGGGCAAATGGCGAATTCGGCAAGGATCCTAACTTCAAAGTGAGCGTTATAGACAACCGCGGGCCTCGTCCATATGAACATGAGAACGGTATTGACTATTTGAAAGAGAACCCGTATAGTAAGGAGGACATTGCCCAGGCCAAAGAAGCTGCATACGCAAAGGTCCAAAAGCTATATGAACAAGGAGAAATCACCCCAGAAATCTATAAAGGTCTCACCCGAGAACAGCCGCGAACCGCGGAGTCGGGAAATTTCGAGGCGCCTAGTAAAGAACATCCAGGAGAACCAGAAAAAGGGATATCATCCGAGGTAACGGAGGCAAAGATAAGCAACGCTATTGATGAGATGGCCGGCTCGAAAGACCCCGCGGCCATAAAAAGCATACTTGAGGAAGAACTGAATATATCAAAAGACGAATCCGGCCGTTTAGCCGATCGAATCTCTACGCTAACCTCTCCGAAGAATATTCGCAGGGTATTGGAAGGGGAAGATCTGACGCGCAAGCCAGCCAATCAAGCCCTGCTGGAAAAACTGCCAGAAGACCTCAAGAAGCGCGCCGTCGCACTAGATATCCGCCGTGATGCACTCGAAAACAATCGGGCGGCTGGCCTGACAAAATATGTCGCCAAGGCAGGTGAATTCAAAGGCCGTTTACCGGAGGTCACAGGAAAGGCTGAAGCCAATATATTCGGCCGGCGCGGGGATGACATCATAACCGAGCACGGCTTCAGCGACTCTGAAGAAGCGCGCACTGAATACGAGAAATACGCGGCCGACAAGGATCAATTCAGATCGGATGAGTCCAAATTTAAGGAAGATCTTAAAGAACACTTGAAGACCGAGAAGCAAAAGGCTTCGGCGAAAAGGTCATACGAATGGTCCGTTACCCGGGAACAAGCCATGAAGGCCGCAGAAAAGCTCAAAAATAAGCTCTTGTACGAGGCTGAATTGAAACAAAAGATGCGTTCGGAAGCCGTGAAAGCAAATAGGAAGCCAGACAATATCATCAAAGCATACGGCCGAGATCTTAATCCCTTGAAATACCAGGATCCGGAGACGCAAGACATCTTCAAGACATGGTATGGCCAAAAGCTCGCCGCCAAAGAGTTGGCCCAGGAAGAATTCAATAAATTCGACACACCGAAGATGGACGACATGGCTACCATCCACCTCTATCAAGACGGCATGCTTGATGTTACCGATTCTTCCGAGGCTTCGAAAATAAAGGGTATATTCGACGCCATGCACAACGAAGCGTACGATCGCGGCGTGGAGCTTGATTACCGGAAGAATTACCTGCCGCAGTTATACGCCGAAAGCAAGGAAATCGTCCGTGCGGCTGCCGTGAAGATGCTCGAGGATAAGGGGATGATTCTCTCCGAGATCGAGGCATATATGCGCGGCGAAGAATTGCCCATCGACGCCAGAAACCGCCTCAAGATGCATGCGTTCTTCTCTGAGGCCCGCATGTTCAACACATATGCCGAAGCAGAGCGATATGGATTACATCCGAAGTATAAGAATATCCCGGCGCTCGCCGCTTATTATCGGGAAACCCTGGAAACGATCATCGCCAACAAGAACCTCATACAACAGCTTGCCGCAAAGGGCAAAATCGCTCCGGAGGGCATGGCACCGAAGACGTGGGACTATATCAACGCGCCTTCCTTCAAAGGAAAAGGGTATATGGCCTCGCCATCAATGGTGAAGATGTTGGACGGCTTTTTCCGCGATGAAAATAATCTGACTTCTTCGCAGGTAACATGGAAAACTGTCGCCACGATAAACAAATTCGCCCAACATATGGTCCTTTCGACCGGTGTTCCGTACACGAATATTCACTTCTTCGGAATCGGACAAGTATTCAAATCACTCGAAACCGCCGCGGGCGCCTTGGTAAGCGGACGGCCTGACATCGCTAAAGTCGAAGCCGGCAATATGTGGGCATTCTTGAAGTCTCATAGCAATACCCTATCGACTGACTACTTCCGGGCGAATCAGCATTACATCACTATGATGGCAAAAGAGGGAATAAACATCGGTGACCACATCGCCAGGTTCGGGGAGCTGTACGGTCAGGTCTCCCGCGACACTATGTGGCACAAAGTATTGGGCACAGTCAAAGACAATTTTGAGAAGGTATTCACCCGGAAGATGTTCGGCTCCATGTTGCCCCAGCTGTATATAGGCACATTCAAGACGATATACGAAAATGCCCTCCATGACGGTATGCACCCCGAAGACGCCCAGAGATTGGCCGCAGACTATACCAGAAAGAATTTTGGTATGTCCGATCTCACCATGCGTTCCAAGGATGTGGAAAACAAGATATCCGCCGTATTCTTTGCTCCTAAGTTTCGAGAGAACCTCGTCAATGTGTACCTGAATGGCGCCAAAAGCCTTAATTTCAAGAATTCCTCCCTATCAGCCAGTAGATCATTCATCGTGGGCTCCGTGATCATGTATGCGGCGTATAACGTTCTTAATAAGGAGATAAACGGCAACTATATGTGGGATAACCCACCCGGCCGCATGACCTATCTGCGCGTGCCGCTATCAAGCGGAAATGTCATATACGTGCCGTTTGGTCCCTCTATCTTTGCTTTCATCAGGAACGCGGTAGAGGGCACTGATCAGATAGTCCACGGGCAATTCGTCCCTGGCGCAGAAACGGAAGCCCAGAACCTGTCCATGGCATTCCAAGTAGCTTCTCAAGTGATCACCAATACGAATTACTACGGCAATCCCATCTACAATCCGAACGACACTACTGCGGTGAAGACCGCCAAGCTCGCTCAGTATGTCGGAGGCCAGGTTTCGCCGGCATATATAACCGGCGTATTGAATCTCATCGAACAGAAGAATCAGCCCTTGTACGAGACCCTTCTTCAGGCCAACGCTTTCCCGCTTTCATTCTCCACAACCGCCAAAGAGCAGACCGGTGTCCTGATCAACACTAAGAATGCCCAGACGGCCGCAACCTATCAAGCCCAACAATCGGCCGAAGCCGAATATGCCAAATTGAAAGGCTCTCCCGATGCGGCCAGCCAATTCGAACAGCTGCAATCCTCGAACCCAAAGCTCGCCGCGGCCGTTTCCACTATTGCCACTCAGGCCATGGAGGGCTTTACCACCAACGAACGGCTCATCAAAAGTCTGGGAGTGGCAAACGGCGAACGAGCTAAAGCTATAGCCAATGCGATTAACGCTCTTCCAGATCAGGCCGCCAAGTCAGCCTTGTGGGACAGATACCTCAAGCTCAAGATAATTTCTCCACAGGTTGCCTCGCAACTCGGGCCTCTCATCAATAAATAAATGGTATAATTCACACATATGAAAACGATGTTTTCTCCGCAAGAGGTCGCCGCCATCAGGCAAAAGGTAGCCAAAGACAAACAATTTCATGATTTTCTCGTCGGTCTATTCGAGCTCCATGATAAATTCATCCAGGGCATCAAAAATCTGAACGATATCATCGAGAAGAAGGTTGGCCCTCCGGGAAAGGAAGGTCCACGGGGTCCTAAAGGCGATACGCCGGATATAAATATGATCATCGATCAGGTCCAGAAGAAAATTCGGATTCCTAAAGATGGTTATACTCCAGATGTAGACGAAATCGTCCCGGTCAAAGGAGTCCACTATTTCACAGAAAAGGACAAGGCCGAATTCATAAAACAAGTCACAGCGCATGTGAGGTTGTCAATGCCAGAAAAGCAGAAAGAGGTTGACCCTATGAGTATCCTGGATGCGATTATGAAGTTGCCGAATGGCAAAAGGATTCCCTCACGGCTGGTTGATGGCCTAGAGCAGACTATGTCTGCCCTCCATAATCAGACTCGTCGCGGTTATCTACACGGCGCCGGCATCACCGCGCTTACGGCCGGGTCAAACATCACTCTTGTTAAAGACGCAAACGGAAACTATACAATCAGTTCAAGCGGAGGATCGGGAGGATATGGTCATGGATCCGGCGCCCCAGTTTCTACTCCTACATCAATTGGCCAAGGATATATCGACGATAACACTAAAAATATCTACATAGCTGTTGGTACTTCTTCCAGCGCCGATTGGAATTTGTTAACGTCATTCACTCCATGAAAAGGATAGTCATTATAATTACCGCTACTCTTGCCATTATCGGGATCTGCGCGGCTGTCCATGCCGCAGTACCTACATCTAATCAACTTCTTTACTATACACCCGCTGGTACATTTGCCGGCACATCCTCCCCCACAGTCGGCTTCATAAACGCCACCTCCACTACGGCGACTTCTATTTTCCCAAATGCGTCAACGACAAATCTATTCACCAATACCCTTGGAGTAAATCTTGGGACGACTCCTCCTGCTTATAACATTGACACTTACGGCACATTCGGAGATTCAAAATCCGTGACACACCCTTGGTTTATAAGTGACATTATTGGTTTCTTCTATTTTCCATCCTTTACCGCTTTCTTCGGAAACATATCTAACACTGGCTACTATGCCGATAGTTCCGCTTCTCCAGGTTCTAATGGATACGTTCTCACCTCGGCAGGTGGAGGAACGCAGACGAAATGGGTCGCCACTTCCTCCCTCGGTATTACAGGAGGAACAAACTACTTCACCTATTCTTCCCCCACAACTACTCTCACGACTGGCACGGTCTTGCAAGCCACGACAGGTAACTTCGGTTCTGTAAACGCCACCTCTTCTGCAACGAGCTACTTCACCTCGCCTATAAGCGCAGATGGAGGCATTACTACTCAAAATGGTACTCTAAATGTGAATGACAGTCAGTTATCTTTGACTGGTTCAAATCCCCAAACCCTAGCTTTCGGCCTTGGAGAATCCACCATCACACAGTTGGCAGGGACTAACCTCGTCATTGCTCCTGCTACGGGCGGCATCGTCGCTCTCCACGGCAATGGTGGCTCAATCATGCTCGGCTCCGCAAGCGACATCATCTCGACTGGTAACAACGCCTCAACTACCTTCAACGGCCCAGTCTATCTTTTGAAAGGTGTCTATGACCACTCGTCATCTCTCGGCACGAACGGACAAGTGCTACAGACAAGCGGCACGAACGCCTCATGGGTTTCAACTTCCTCTCTCAATATCACGGGCGGTACAAACTACTGGTCTCAATCGGGCGCAACCACGACGAATACTGTTGCCAATGTAGCCTCAACTTTAGGTGTCTTTGGCACGATAGCGGCGACTTCGACAGCCACTTCGACTTTTGCAGGTACTATTTCCGTTGCCTCTACCACAGGCACTTCTACATTTGCAGGTTCGCTCGTGGTGGGAGGAGGAAGCAATCAGTCTCCTGCACAATTAGTCATATCGAATCCAATCGAAAGAGGAAATGGCGGTGGTACTACACTTCCCCCATACTTTACACTATGGAGCGAGGGAAACCTGAACGGTGGGACAGTAGACCAATTGTATAACGGCGCACTCTTTAGCGTCGACAACAACTCTGACTATGGAGCCTACATAGCCGCAGAAAGGAACTCTGGTGGTACTGTACTTACACAGCTTGGTGTCAGGGTAGGAGCGGTGAACCACTCTTCAATCATACTATCCCCATCTGGCCCTCCGACATTTCCGAGCGGCTTGGCGGCTCCTGTATATATCAACGATACATCGGCCTCTGGTGGAGAATCAAATATCGTCATGTTCGGCGGCGGTGCAGGAAATCAACTCAACACGGGAGTAAACAACGGCATAGACCTCGGTCTTGACCCTAACCCCGACTATGGAAACTATATACACACCCTTTATCCGACCTATGCAGGCTCGCTCAATTCTGGCTTGGGAATCTTAGGTGCGAGATGGAATGCGGCGAATACAAACACTCTGTTCTGGTGGGCTGGCGGGGTGGGAATAAATACCGACCCGACTAAAGGGTTTGCCTCCTCCACTCTCAATGTGAACGGCAATGCTTCGATAGGAAACGAGATGAGCAATGTCGCACCGACGAATGGCTTGCATGTAACAGGAGCAGTCTCTATCGCCACTACATCTTCTACAGGAATCCTCAACTTGGGAGACGATTCTTCCTCCGCTTCCACGACAATAATAATGTCGGGAAAGATGCAATACCAATATAACGACCCAGTGCTGGGCTTGTCCTGTGCTGAAGCAGTATCACGAACCTGGATATTTATAGCAGGAGCCTGTACGCCATAACATGAGACCATCCACTAGAACAATCATAAGGAAGGTACTGTGGTTCGCCATCATTATGGTATCTGCGGCAATCATTGCGGAGTTGGCTTTATTGGAACAACCGTGGCTTAAATGAATCAGGATTATACTAAAAAAGATCAGGCATCAGACCGCGCGCAATCTGATCGTATTGAAGAACAGACTAGGCGTGCGCGGCCATATGAAGGTTCAGGATACTCAACAAGGGAGCTTGACATTATCTTTCAAGACATTAAAGATACCCTCACTGAATTCAAGACTGAGACTAAGGCGTCTCTGGGGGAGATAAAGGCTCAGGTCACAAAGACTAACGGTAGCGTATCCAATCTTAAGATATGGAGAGGTTATATTACTGGCGGTCTCGCAATCCTGACCATAATTGTCCTCCCGATAATGGCCTATCTTGCCCTGCAAGAAATAAATACCAGTGAGACATTGGCTTCTTTTATCAACTCTGCTAAAATATCAGCGTCTGTATTCAGTAAATAAAATGAACCCGATCATTCAGAAATTCATCACCATGATGGTCCCAGTCGCTCAAAAAGTCCAGGCGACATGGAGGGTGCCGACATCAGTCTGCATCGCCCAAGCCGCGCTTGAGACTGGGTGGGGAAGATCCATAGTTGGTAACAATTATTTCGGCATTAAAGCATCAACTACCGGTATTCCAGCTGTTTCAGCGCCAACCATGGAATTTGAGAACGGTAAATGGATCTCTGTCATTGCCTCTTTCAGCCGGTACGACAGCCTTAGTCAATGCGCGGATGCGTACGGCAAGTTTTTGAACGACAACGAACGATACGCCCCCTGTTTTCAGTTTTGCGATGAGCCGCTTCTGTTTACTGAAGCTCTTCAAAAAGCCGGCTACGCTACGGATCCATCGTATGCTGAAAAACTGAATGCTATAATCACCACATACAATCTCCTGAATTACGAGACTATCAAATCATAATGAAATCGATTGACCAAAGAACAGTCCAGGACGCCCTTCATCCTCTTCCAAAGGATGACCGGGATCTAAGACTGGGAGATGTCATAAATCTGCCCCCCCTTTCAGCTCTACCGGCCTCATATACTGTCGGATTGCCCCCTGTAATCGACCAGGATACCCCTTTGAACCCAGAGAGCGACTTCTGCGCCGCAGCGGCCTCCAGCGCAGTCGTAGAGCTCCGGGAAGGGATAGAATTGGCCTATGAATGGGTATTTGCCGTCGCCAAGTGGATGACAGGCAACATAGAGAGTTTTGGCATCGATCTACGGTCAATGTGCCAGGCATGGGTCACTTATGGTTGCATTGAGCGTTCCCAGTCCCCTTTCTCAATGGCTACCCAGCCGATTGAATTCCTGCGCAATATCAATAATTGGCCCAACACTCTTTTCCCTCTGGCCCTCAAGCATCAGCAAGGCTCCTACATGGCAGTAACCGGCCCATATGACAGCTACGACAATATTCGCGCCACTATGTGGAAGTTCAGCGAAGAAGGATGCGGAGTCCTTTTTGGGGTAATCTGGGGATGGGCATTGAGCCAGATCGTCATGAATACCGTTCCGACTTCCGGGTCTGGACACGCCTTGGCTCAGATCGGATGGAATGATCAGGGAATGTTCATCCAGAACAGCGCCGGCATCGAAGCCGGCCAAGGAGGGAGACACTACTTCACCCGGGAAGTCATAAACGCTTTCTGCGCCACTTACGGCGCTTTCATCTTCCATCCTTTGCCGCCGGCAACGATACAGAAATATGCCGCCGCTGGGGTCAAGCTTGACGATAATTGGTTCACTAAAATAATGAAGCTTATTAAAAAATATCTACACATAACATGATATACCTATACAACTCTGACAGAGAGTTGATGGGAGTGGAAAACTCCCCTTTCAGCTGGTGTTATAATATCTTCATGTCAAACATCAAAAAAATCTCTCAGATTGTATTATTCATAGCAATCGCCATTGTTGTTCTTTTATTGATCAGACTGTTCCTATCCCCGGTGCCTCAACCTGTCATCCCCCCTACTCCAGCTCCCGCACCAGCTACACACTTTACAGTTTATCCAGCCAACGGAAAAGAATAATATGCCGCCGGCTTCCCTGCCAAACCTACAGAAGTTTACTCTCGACGAATTGGCCCAATTCACTAAGGAAGGCCAGTTCGATAGTCGCGCCTCCAAGAGCGTTGCTCTCTTCTACGCCGGCCGGGATAATGTCCATAATGCTTTAAAATACGTTCTGTCGCGCGCCACGATCTCGATAGTGATGAACATGTTTGGATATGACGATGATGATTTGAACGCAGTTCTTATGGAAAAAGTCAGAGATCCAAGTATTCTTACGGTGATCACCCTAGACAAAAGCCAAGCCGGCGGCAAACATGAAGCTTCCCTGCTCGCCATAGACAAAAAAGACCTGGCCATCTTCAACACCCATTTCGTCATTGGGGAATCAGCCACACACCAGATAAGCCACACCAAAGGAGGCGTAGTGGATGGGAAAGTGGCGTGGGAGGGATCTACCAACTGGAGCTCGTCCGGAGAAGGCACCTTCGTCGTCAAGGGAAATGGTCAGGCCGGAGGACCGGGCTATAAGGCTCAGAACAACACCAACAGCTTTATCATAGATCCTTCGATTTGTGCACGCTTCCAGGCTGAGCTCATATCAGAGCACTTGACCGCAAAGAGTCAGGCGAAGTGAGGTTCATTGCAATGAGTGGTGGCGAAATAAGACGCATAGGTGTCGCACGTGCTTCCCTCATGAGCACAACTATTGACCTAGGGAAATGAGGCGACATAACTCCCCGTGCGAGGTGAGGCACTCGCCGATTCCTCGCCCACTCATTACAGCGAATCTCTCTATCCCCTCTTTCCTTCTCCATGACATCACGAAAATGGTAAAATTGTACAGGAGGTTTTATGTTGGAAAATCCCTATGGTGAATCGGGAAAGGTCTGCTATTGTTCCTCCTGCAAGAGTTGTTTTCCTTGCTCGTGGTTCAATACCAAAGGGGCAATCCGAAAAAATGGCCGATCATTCTGTTCTCAAGTCTGTTCGGACAACTTCAACGAAGCTGGTGAACATATCGGCGTCGTTTCAACATTCGTTCGCGGTATTCCGGAAGGATACCAAGACCAAACCGGCTTCCATTTAGGAAAGCCATAAAGGAGGTGATCATCCGTGTCTCAGCCGACCTCTCGAAGTTCGGCTGTTGCTTTGGTATAATGTCCCATGGGCATGAAAGGTTTCGACACTTGAACATTTACAGCCCTGCATGCAGCGGATCCGGCGATAACGCTTAAAACTCCCGGAAAGATACCTGCTAAAACCAGTATCCAGAGCCCCTACTTCAATGTAGCTGAGCTCGGGTTTGTACACGCTTTGCGCGTATAGCCCCGTTCGTCCCCTCGCTCGAGCGGAGGGGTTCCGAGCGTCATACACAGCTTGATGGTGGAGATTCCATGTATCCTGTCCCTGGTTTAGCCGCCCAGGATCTCTAGACAAAGGCTGTCTCGTACTGTTAAGCATGTAGACTGGGCTGCTCTATTTCGAGTGCACGCGGCTTCAATGCCGCCATGTCCACAGGTTATCCCCATGTGTAGTAGCGGCCGTTAATTGGAGCGGTATAATTTACACATACAAGCTAATTTTCCACTTACATGACAGCATTCATAGTCGCCATCTCTCCGTTCGTTGTCTCTCTAGTTTCCCAAGGCGTCAAGAAATATATTCTTCCGTCACTGACCAAATTCGGGCAAGTTAATAACGCCTGGATCGTTCTCTCTGTTGCCGTGCTTGCCTATATCGCAGCCATCCTTCAGGCGTCTATAAGCGGTGGAAGTCTCGATCCGGCATCCACGAATGTCTTTGTGACCGCCTTAATCAACTTCATCGGCGCCACAGGCATATTCCACTTGAGCAACACAACTGGCCAAGCTTTGGGGCTCATAAAGAAATAAATTTGATTTGAGCGCCACTCAACAAAAATACGGCGAACGATTCATCTGCATAGAATGCGACATGATATGCGACAACTTGGAAAAAGCGCAGATAAACGGTCATAAGATAAATATCTGTAAGAAGTGCTTTAAAGGAGACGATTCGAAGGAAGATAAGCTATAAAGGAAAAGCCGGTTTTGCCCGGCTTTTTCCTATATGCCTCGAGGCACTGATGGCCGCGGGCGGGCACGCCAGGTCAATGGGTGCGTGCAAGATGCCGAAGAAGTGTTATAACCGTTACAAACTATATGAATAGAATGTCTCTGGCAATGACGCCATTGGCGCCGTAATCAATGAGGCCAAAGGACTTCAGCCGGCTGCGGGGGTTCGTGTATCCAGTGCTTCTCTCGTGCATATATCCGGCCTTCTGACATAAATCAGCATTTGATATGGCATCAGGATACGCCTCAAGCAGTGGTTGCAAGAGTCGTTTCTCCGGCCCATCCAACCTATTCAGGACAGCTCTGTGCAACTCTTCCTGCGTCAGGGGCGATTCGGGGGCGTGTGCCAAAGCTCGGCCGGCTTCAGTGAAAAACACGGATCCAGCCGAGTAGTCTATAAGACCCTTCGTCTTCAGATAGCTGCGGGGGTTTGTATATCCTGTAGATCGGTAATGGCTATAACCGGATAGAAATGCCACCAATTCGTTCGGTGGTTGTTTCATATCGATGGATTCACACCAAGCGATAGCATTCAGTACGCGCTGCTCGGGTCCGGATAGAGATCCTTCATTTTCTGCCTCGATAAGTGCTTCATTCACGATCTCTGGCGCCATCCGGGCAGGAAAGGGATGAATAGGCTTCAACTTGACAATTGACTTGTCAATTGAAAGCTCAGGCATCCCATGTGAGCTGATCTTTCCCTTTTCCGGTCCTGTTTGAATTATGAATTGCGGGCATTGCGGAAGGGGGTAATTTGGAGTGCCTATAATAGCAAGCCTTTGTTGAACGTCATGAACCGCTTTGTAAAATTTATTGACTTCGTTCTTCCACCACTTTCTCTCATCATCAATCTTGGCCTTCCATTCCTTATCTCTCGTCATTGTTGCCGCTTTTACCTCTTTTTCAACGGATTTTTGGTCAATACCACCCAAAGACTGTTGTTTACGGACTGTCTGAGCTCGCTTGAGCGTAGCAATCTCCTGCTTGAGCTCAGCTATCGTTCTGACCTCTTTGGCGGCCTCCTGGGGCAAATCTGCCAGCTTGGCCAGAATCTTCTTCACTTTGTCTGTGGGCGTTGGCACAGCCCGGGTCGATGTGCCGCGGCCTGGTGGTTTCGCCTTCACATCACCCACTATCGTTTTTATGACGTCGCGCGATATAGCCGGCCCGAAGGTATAGAACTCACCCGGCTCAAGGTCACGGAGTGAAAGGATCTGTTCCTTGGTGGTAAAGCCCAACTCTTCGGCCGCGCGCTTCCGATCTATGTCTAGAGATGCCCTGCCTATGAGCTTATTGTTGCACTCCGCCGCAGCATCCTTATTAAGCTTGGATATGCGTTGTGTAGCCAAAATGAGTCCCAGACCGCGTTTCCGACCTTGTGAAGCCATGCCAGTCACTGACGACAATGCCTCACTCTCACCTTTCTCCGGGGCGAAGACGTGGGCTTCATCTAGAATGACCAGACAATCCCCATGCCTGATCGGCCAAAGTTCTTTCGGCGCATTCAAAAGAGCTTGAAGGAATAACTTGACGAAGTGTTTTCGGTCCTGTGGATGGAGTTCATACAGATCTATTATGGCTGAATTCTTGAGCTCGAGAAGCTTCCTGGCTAGCATCTCGGCCGACCTAGATTCTGCGGGTACATCCGCGCCCTTGCCGCAAAGGATAAAATCATCTCGTTCGCGCAAATTGGCGAATTCACCCTCCGGATCCAGGATGATGATCTGCACTTTACCAAAAGCCTGTTCCACAAGCCTCCTGATCGCCCAACTTTTACCGCCTCCGGAGTTGGCTTGAATGAGAAGCTTGCTGTCGATGAGTTTAGAGAGATCTATGTCTATTGTGCTATTGAGCTTGATGTTTTTCATTTTTTTTGTTAAGTGCAAGCCATAAATAAGCTACTGCTTCTGAGATCATATGTTTTTATATTTAGTTACGTACTTCGCAATAGCCGCCGCCGCAACAAACATTTCATCACCGGATATATGCAAGTGATTCTCAAGGATAGTCCTGATCTTTCGCCTTATCCTCAGGTATCTAGAAAATGCTCTAGCTGCTTCTACCATCTTCTTATCTTTCTTTGTTGGCTTATATGGTGTCATTATTTTTAGGTGATGAAATCCTCTTAGGATGCTGTGCTAACACCATGGAGTCGATAAGATGAGCTAAAGTAAGCCCAAGCCGCGCCGCTTCCATCTTAAGCTTCCTGTGCGTATTCGGAAACACTCGAATTTTGACCGTGGCATTTTCCTTAGATCCCTGGGTAGGTTTCATGGCTAGAAATATAGCATGTACCACAAGGAATACAAGTATCCAGTTATCCCCATGTAGGCATTGTGCCACAAACAAGGATATGTTATATTGATCATGTTCGAATACCCAGGCAGAAAGGCATGCGATGCCTTTCAACACGACGGACTGGTTGCGCAATGAATCATTGCAGCGTACTGGTCCCATCGAAGATGGATGGTGACTCATACCTTTCTTCCAGGGTACTCGAGCAAATCATTATCAATAGCGCATTACAAAAATCTCATGAAAAAAATCATCCTTCCTTCCCTGCTTATAATCTTTGGCTTGATCAACACCTCTTCAGCTTATG
>Ga0265323_10000423_pt1 | contig 24241 bp, 17 predicted proteins | sample 41225metaG_FD_193580 | JGI IMG/M metagenome (GOLD analysis project Ga0265323, IMG submission 193580) | Rhizosphere microbial communities from Carex aquatilis grown in University of Washington, Seatle, WA, United States - 4-12-25 metaG | ecosystem: Host-associated > Plants > Roots > Rhizosphere...
GACATACGAAGAGCCGTTGCTTACGGGAATATAAGTGTTGCTAACCACATTCCCCGGTCCTACGAGTCCCGTGGAGCCTTGGGCTCCTGCCCCGCCCGTTCCTCCAGTAGGCCCCGTCAAACCTGTCTGACCTTGAAGACCCATCTGGCCCTGCAGACCAGTTAGACCTTGAAGCCCGGTGGCTCCTTGGGCTCCTGCTCCGCCCGTTCCTCCTGTAGGTCCTGTCAAACCAGTATTGCCTTGGACTCCTGTCTTTCCCGTTACTCCAGTTAATCCCTGAAGTCCCGTTAATCCTTGCAATCCTGTTAATCCTTGTAGTCCCGTTAGACCTTGCAGACCAGTGCCTCCTTGGGCTCCTGCCCCGCCCGTGCCTCCAGTAGGCCCCGTCAAACCTGTCTGACCTTGAAGACCTGTATTGCCTTGGACCCCAGTGAGCCCCTGTAATCCAGTAAAACCTTGAACTCCCGTTCGACCCTGGACTCCCGTTAGGCCCTGAAGTCCTGTTTGACCTTGGACACCGGTTAGGCCCTGAAGTCCTGTTTGACCTTGGACCCCAGTGAGTCCCTGAAGCCCTGTCTGGCCCTGGACTCCGGTTAGGCCTTGAAGCCCTGTCTGGCCCTGGACTCCGGTTAGGCCTTGAACCCCTGTTTGACCTTGGACACCAGTTAGGCCTTGAAGACCTGTTTGCCCCTGGACTCCTGTATTTCCTTGAACTCCAGTATTTCCTTGAACTCCGGTTAGTCCCTGTAGACCTGTAAGACCTTGCAATCCTGTGAATCCTTGAACTCCAGTATTGCCTTGAACTCCTGTAGGTCCTTGTAACCCTGTAGGACCCTGTAATCCTGTAGTACCTTGGACTCCGACGCCTGTAAACCCTTGAGGCAATATAATAGCACTTATGTTTCCCGTGGCATCGGTCACAACCATTCTCTGGCCAGTTCCAGATAGGTTTTGGAGTTGAACAGAACTCACCACATTTAAAGACCCAGTAACATCCGCGGTTCCAGAAAATACGACACTTGACCCGGACACGGTCATTGGCGAGTTTACGTAAGTAGAGCCATTGCTTACCGGTATATAGGTATTAGAAACCAAAGCTCCTGGGCCAGTTATACCCTGGAGACCTGTTATACCTTGCACTCCGGTGGATCCTGTAAAGCCTTGCGTGGACCCTGCACTAATCTGGACCCATACTCCCGTTCCCGTGGTCCCTGCAAATAGGGCACCATCCGTTTCCTGGAAAAGTAAAACAGGCTCGGGAGGACCTAACGGAGGGTAGTAGGTTTGGTCAAGAAAATTTGCAAGTCCCGTGATACCTTGGACGCCTTGTATTCCTTGGACACCAGTTCCACCAGAAACAGAGCCGGCAGATATTTGCACCCAATGGTCGGATCCTGCTACGCCGGCAAATAAAGCTTGGTCTTGCTCGTTGTAAAGTAATTCCGGTGTCACTCCAAGTGACGGGTACGGTGTTTCGTCAAGAAAATTTATGGCTTGGGTTAAACCAGTGATGCCTTGCAACCCTGTCTGACCTTGAGCCCCGTCAGCCCCGTCAGCTCCAGCAGCTCCAGCTGGCCCTTTAGATCCTGCTGGTCCAGCGGGACCCGGAACCCCCAGACCGGTATGGCCTTGAACGCCGGTAGGATTTAAAGCTACCGAAGTATTCAAAGTGTTAACATTATCGTAAATGTCCGCAAAGAAAGCCTGCCATGGGCGTTTTACGGAGCCTGTGGTATTCCCTCCAGCATCACTTTCGACAATATCCGTCCTATTCGGTGGCGGTCCCAATTTTGGGACCGTGACCGGGGCGGGATTAGAAGGTTTTTTCTTTGGTGAGGCCATATTTATACAGGTATCATATCACAGGCTAAAGCGACAATGTCTGCAATAGGTGCAGGTCCTCCATCAAAAATTACTCCTATTTCCGGAACTCTCCAAGCAAGTCCGTCACCTTCCAGATATCCAATATTTGCATCGTACTTAACATTATAGGCACTGCCGCTAAAATCATAGGTTGATTGCCGCAGTAAAAAGGGGAGAGCGGAAAAAATATTATACTCATGACCTGCTGCAACTAAATTGGTCTGTCCGCAGGATTTATAATAGTTAACATCTACTGTTAGAGTAGGGGTTGTAGCATCATACGCGGTTACTTGCCCCCACATCATGGGTTGTTTATTTCCAGCACCAGATGCATGTATATCGGATGTATAATTAGCCCAAGATGTGCCAGCGACATTACTTGTCAAAAGCACAGATTGACCAATTTGATATACAGGTCCTGCAGAAAAGCCAGACAGCTCCACAGATCCAGTCTGAAAAGGAATAGTTTCAGGAGCAGTAGCTAAATTTGTCTGGGTAGTCGGATTTACATCCGAATAACACGGATAAAGTGCTCCTGACAAGAATCCCGTCTGCGGATAAGTCGGAGGAGATGGGTAGAAAAAATTATCAAGATGAACTATAGTCTGATTAAAAAAAGTGGACCAGTAAATATTTGTGAAACGACTAGTATCCAAATCTTTCAGAACACATGACCCAGATGAAAAAGAAAAAGAGCCAAGCCCTGAATTGCCGAAAAACAGGCCTCCCTGAGTTATATTTAAGCCACTTGAATCCATATGCGCATATTCAGTCCCGAGGTTTCCCCAATAAAATCTACCCTGGGCTGGGTCTCGCTCTTGCCAAGTATAGGTATCCGTCCGAGGTAATAAATTTGTGTTGTCAAACCCCACACTATCGTGTATTCGGGGGTTTGCATTTACACCCGTTGCATCAACCGTCGCAAAGGTTCTATTCCATAAGTTTCCCCCATCACATAAGGAGCCTATCGAGGTTATCAGAGTGCTCGACCCATCCGCACGGTCTAAAGGGTTATGCACAATAAACTGGGCCTTCCCTTGATCCGAACTGTCAACGGCGGAGTAATCTCCAACAATTTCCTTGAAAGTCTTATAAGCGGTCGAGTCCAGGAACGCTTGCCCGGTCTGATATCCATCCGCTAAATGATATGCTTGCCCCGAATACCCCACAACCTGGTTATTTTCAATGTTCCCAGGTAATACGGAGCCTGAATTCTGACTGTAAATGCCCCAGCCCTGGGTCACGACTGAAGGACCTTGATAAATCGAGTTGTTCGAGACCAGCACATAATTATTGACGGAGGAAGAAATATGGATTCCATATATTGAATTCGTCCCCGTCGTCACGGAAATATTATTGCCCGTAACAATTGAATTCCCTATCGCTGTATTGTTAATTTCAATACCGGTTTCTTGGGGGTCAACGCACTGGTTATTTGTTATTGAGTAATTTGAGCCATATACGGAAATGTCCTTCATCGAATCGTAAATTATGTTGCTATCAATCATCCAGTTATTGGCATTCTGAATAGAGATTGCAACACCCGTACAGTTATACAAAGAGCACCCCATCACTTTTCCAGAAGTCATGGCGCCCGTGGCGATTATTCCAAGAAAAGCATTGTATATAACGGAATTACGTACGATGTTGCCTGACCCACTCTGGTCAAAGCAAACACAATACCCCGTAGGAGAGGCATTTCGAATCGTGCAATTTTCTATGATAGCATTAAAAGTCTCTAAATAAACTATGGTCTGGGCGGTAGCTGAACCATCAATTATCAAGTCCCGGAGCACAGGTCCGCGTAGTCCGCCAGCCCCATTCGCCATCTGAATAAAAGTCCCGGACGAGCCAATAAACTGTAAGTTCGCTAGGTACTCTTCATTGGCCGGGTTGTTTTCATTGTCTGTTTCAAAAGGCTGACTTCCTTTTAAATTTATTCCCCCGTGAGTAGTAGGAATACTTATAGCATTACAATAATATTTTTTTGACGAATTAAAAACAACCCACATCCCGGTCGAGCAAGAATTTATTGCCAATTGTATAGGAGCGGTATCATCCGTCGTTATAGTGTCATTGAGAAAGCTTCCATCCCCTTTGGCGCCAAACCACTCAGGCTTAACATCAATACAACCCGAAAGAAGAGGAGCCAATCCATTAGCCCCCACGTAAAAGTGCTGAAAATCATCTGAAGGCGCTGCATGTATCGTAGGCTGTATAGCTGTATTCCACTTTAACCCACCATTGGCGCTGAATACAATGTCCGAGGCCAAGGCCGGCTGAGTTATGTAAAAAATTCCATTAATGTAAAGATAAAAATTGTTGTTACCATAAACAAATGCATCCGCGGCCTCGACCGCGGCCGTGTCATCGTTTACCCCGTCCCCCACTGCTCCGTACATAAATGGCGAAACATAACCATTCAACTCAAGGACCCATCGTCCGGTCGAGCCCGAGCTAGGTGCTATGTACACTCCACCATCGTCTGCCTGAGTAGAGGCCGCGTTCCAGTAATAGGTTCCGCCGCCGCCATCCCCGACAGTGTTATACCCCAAGGTGGACACGGCTAAAGAAGACCCGGGAGCTAAAGATCTGAGGCCCGCCGGTCCTTCGAGGGTAGCAATCAGGTTATACCCAGCCACGGCCGAGCCAATGTTGTCAACGGTCCAAAGGACGTTCCCCATTTGGTCTTGCAAGACAAATTTATATAACCCTGGCGAAAGCCATACGTTAGCAGAACCCATTCCGTCCAGGATCACGGGATTTGTATTTGCTCCAATACCTGTCGAGTCAACATAAGTGCTTTTGGGAGTTGTAGTTCCCGCAATATAGGTGTAAAGTTTGCCTCCGACTAACGGTTGGCCGTTAGCATTCCAATAGAAAAATTTTGGTGTTGGAGAAAGAACTGTCGTAGTCATTTTTGCCTCTTCCTTAACTGGGGTAAGTTACCCAATGTGAGCCGTTGCCCACTTACTTTAAGTTGGTTTATTAACTGGTTATTTGCCAGCCAGTCCTGATAAGTCTGTTTTGCATCCGCAATTGCGCGTTCCGTGCTTCCTTCGGGAGCCTGCGGGGCTTGTGACGTCCCACCGGGCCCAGCCAGGGTCTGCTGTCCGGAAACTGGATACGGCGTCTGCGGCTGTTGCGGAGACATCGCCCCCATTACCATTCGAGGATTTTCCGGTAATTTTTGTTGCTGTGCTTGGTATGCCTGGGCATACATGGTAGCCAAAACATCATTGGGTTTATTACTGAGCTCTAACTGGTGTGCAGGTATATCTAAAGGTTGCTTAGTTATGATATTTTGAGAGTTAATCGGAACTGAAGACGCCAACACCCGGTTAAAGTCCCGCAAAGTCTTCCACTGGTACCGGATCTCGGGATTGGCCGAGGACGACACCGCCGCATCTATTTGAGTTCTCACCAATTGCGCGACCGAGGCCTGGGCCTGGGCTTGTAAAGCTTGGTCCATGTTATTGGAATTTAAAGACTTAGCTGGTACGGCTAAAGCCTCGAGCCTCTGCTGAACCGCGGGGAAGGGCATTGTATTCCACTGTTGAACGGTAGGAATCAAGGCCTGGACCAAGGCCGCGGCCTTGGGCGGAGTATCGGGAGCCTTTGAGTAGTTGGTTAAGGTATCAACAATAGGTTGAGCTTTAAATACTTTAGAAGGATTAGCCGTTGTAACTTGGGCTAAAGTAGTCTGTTGTGCGGTCTTGTTTGAGACCGCGGCCTGGGCCTCGGAAACAGGCGGTTTAGGAGCGGGTTGCTCAGGGGCTTGCCCGGGCTTAGGAGCAGGTTGCTCAGGAGCTGGTGGTTTATTTACTTTTGTTTCAACCACGACGCTCTTTGAAGCCGCATCAGATTTTTTAGCATCTATCAAAGCCTGGGGAGTCTGGGTAGCTGGCTCGTATACTTTTTTACCGGTATCCGGCTGAACTGCTACTGTTTTTGAGGAAGGTTCCATAGACCCATTACGAAAAACAAGGCGTCCTGTTCCGCCTGATTCTGAAATGGCGTCTACTATTGCCTTTTTTTGCTCCGTATCATCTAATGGAGCAGCAGGACCCATGGCCGCGCCGGACGGCGCCGGAGCTGGGTTAATTTCTGATTGAGGCGGAGGAGGGGTTCGCATAACGTGTGTGACCGGCTGTAACTGCCCCAATGTCGGTAGCGACGGGCTATTGTTCTGAACATTAAAAATATTCGCTGTATCAGCAGGGGCTGGTTGTTGGGGCGCCACCAGTTGCTGTTTAAGTGTGTCAACCGTATTAGACAAATGAGCAATAACCTCTTTCATAGAATATCCTGAGTCTAGTGCAGCTTTAATATCGTATGGCATTGTTATCTCCAGAACGAGTCTAATGGAGGGCGTGTATCATTTTGTCTTTTATTGTTTATCATTTTGCCAAGTGTCGAGACCCCTTTACCAACTGCAAGTGCCGTTCCACCAGTGGCCGCGGCCATGGCTGGAGCGGATCTCAAGATGCTTTTTATACCTGGATTAAAAGAGCCATTATTCGCGATCGCGGACTTTATTTGATTTTCAGAGAACGGTATATAAGTATGAGACTTAACCCCCATGGTATTATGCACTTCGTGGTCTTCAAAACCGAATCCATCATAATTCTTTTTAATGTAGCGTTCCAGGCCTGGGGACTTTTCCATCAGGCCCATAAGTGGCCGCAAGTGCTCGGGTAGGGAAGAGCCCGCGAAATCCGGACCGCTCGCGAAGCCATGAGTTTGCAGAACCTTATTTATAGTACCCCAATCATCTTTACTTTTAGGATACGTCTTCATATCGTACACGATATCCCTGATGTCTTTTTCCTGCTGTTTCAGCGTTTTTATTGCCAAGCCACGGAACCTCAAATCTTCTTCTTTTTGGCCCGTAGGTATTTTGTCCAATCGCTCTTGGTCATAAGTAGGGTGCTTTTTTTTATAAAAATAATCAATTGACTTTTGATAGTCTTTGGCTCTTTGAGCAAGTCCTTCTTTATCTGTAAGGGCGTTTGTTAGATTATTTATATCTCCTTTAAACATGTCGGACAGTGATGTTTTTTCTGTGATTGGATTCCTGATATTTAAGTAAGCAGGTGTCACATTTGATTGGAAACTTGGCTTATGGTATTGCAAATCTCTCAAGGGGGCCCCATAAACAGCATATCCGTCCGAAACTTCTGGGTTGTCTGTCCAAAAAGAATGCCCGAGAATCCTTCCGCGCTCGGCCTTAGGAAATTCTCCACTTTTTGGAACATCTGGCATTGTTCTGCCGTTTGTCACTATTTTAGGCTGACCGTTTTCATGAACAACTTTACTTGCGGTTTCGGGAGATTTTTCCCAGTCACCAAAAAAGGTCTTAAATTGCGGGGTCTTTTGTTGCGCTACTTGCGCCTCGGAGCCAATAGACTTGCCCCCGCCAATTGCACCACTAGGTTGGTTCTTTTGTGCTTTTAAGTTTTGTATATCTTTTAATTTTGCTTGATACCTACTGTTTAACTCTTGAGAGTTCCGGGCCTCTATAGTATAACCCGCCGCAGGACCCGATTTGATAGTTATAGAGTGATAGGGGTCAGTCTTCCCCAGGACACCTGGTGTCCCTCCTGTATATTCAGCTTTTGCCGCTGTGAAGTTTTTTACTATTTTTGCTCCCTCTACCGGATCCACAGGCAACATAGGTGGAATTCCGGGAGGAGGAGCTCCTTGGACTTTTTGTTTTAGTTCTGATATTTTCTTCTCGTCTTCCATTTTCTGTTTTAGAGAAGGATTAATTTTCTCAGGAGGAATTGCTTGACCGTCAGGAGCATATTTTGCTTGGCCTTTTGTGGCAAAGCCCGGACCTGCTGTACCTGGGCCTCCTGCATTGGGTTGAGGGCCTCCGCCCGCTCCACCTGTAGGCCCTGCGCCCGGATTAGTATTTGGACCAGTGCCTCCTTGAGTTCCTCCTGTAGGCCCGGCGCCCGCTCCGCCTTGAGCCCCGCCTGTAGGACCAGGTTCTGGTCCAATGCCCTCTTTTTCCGGAGAATATTTCCAGGCCTTATCAAACATTTTTTCAATGTAGCGATCGGGTCTGTTAAGTTCTTTTATTACAGTTTTTATCCCTAACCCGGAAGCTCCTTTTGCAAGGCTCAGGATAGCACCTGGATGGCCCATCAAGGCTCCCACAGCACCCATCGCTAATTCACTACCTGTATATACATCAGTTAAACCGGAGAACAATCCTGGCGAGGACTTTTGAAGGGATCTCACGGCTTGTTTGTTTATATCTTTTTCAATGTGCGAAAGAGCCCCATATTGATTCTTCAAGTCCTGGTATCCAGGACCTTGGACGGATTCAATTGACTTATCTAACTGCTCTCGTAGTATAGATGCTATAGAGGCATCTACCCTGGCCTGGCCTAAATTTTTAATTCCTTTGCCGCTATAATATGCTGGTAAAGAATTATTTAAGTCGGCTATTCTTGCTTCTACAACTTCAGGAGGTTCTCCGTTAAGCTCAGCGATCGCTGCTTTTTGTTTTGTTGCGTACTCCCGGACCTCGGGAGGATTCATTTTATAGTTTTTACCTTTTTCGTATTCTGCTAATTTATCAAGTGCCGGCTGGGTATTGACAGCCACACCTTCGTCTCCGGCCTGCGTGGCCATATCATGAAATTGCTTGTAGATTTCAGGCTTGGTTTGAGATATAGCCTGCGAAAACTCGACATTTGTTTTTATAGGCCGAGACACTTCTATAGGATTTCCTTGGGCATCCGTTGATTTAATTTTATCTATGGGATTTCCATTATAGTCAAGTAGATTAAGATTATTTTTATTCCCAGCAATAGTTTGCACAGCATTTTCTGTTTTACCATAATAAGCTTCTCTTTGATTAGCCGTGGACCCAATATTTGAAGGCCTTATGCCTCGGTCAACTCCCTGCCGCACGGCCTGGGAAAAGTCCTGGGCGGTTACAGGTGGAGGTTGTACAGATTGTATCTTCCCGGTTTTATCAAAAATCCCTGAGGGCAAAGGACCTTTTATGTCATCAATGGTATTTTTAATGCCATTTTTTATGCCTTTACCTAATACATCTAAAGTACTTGTACTACCTTTTAATTCTGCTGAGGCTAAAGGTAAGGCAGCTAATGCAACATTTCCCCCTGCAACAATATCTTTTTGGGCTCTTTCAGGTATCTTATTCCATATGTCAGAGATGGGTTGTGTTATGTTTCCTAAAGTTCTTCCAGGAAGATCGTTTGGGGGCTGTGTATCTTCTTCCAGATGCCCATACTTGGGAATTCCGAACTGTTTATTTTCTTCCTTAGGTCCATATGTGGGAATAGATGAGAGAACATTTAATGGAAAATTATAGGCTCCCGATACAACCCCGCCTAATCCCCTTAATATTTTCTCGGGTACATTATTTACCTCATCTACGTCTTTAACAGTTTGACCACCTTGGCGCCATAATTCTTTACTTGCATTTATAATTCCTGGCATGAAGCCGGGCCGGTCAGGGGGTGGGGGCGCTGAAGCTGGAGCAACAGGGGCTGCCGTTTGTTGAGCAGGACCATTATAAGGAGCATACCCATTATTTTGCGCGTCATAAAGTTGTCCTGAAGGCAAAGGAGCCCGCTCAGGTAAAGGAGCCTCCTCAGGACCTTTAGGCGCTGGATTTTGAGCCACCAAACTATTGTATTGCGGATATTTCTGCAACATCCGAGTGGCTAAATCCAGATTATCCATCCCGGAATATACGGGATGTTTTTCTTTAATTTGAGCCGCAAATTCATTAATTGTTATAGACATATTTACCTAAAAAGACCTAGAGGGTCGTTTGGATCTACGGTTGCGCCCGCAGCTGTTCCCGCAGGCTTTTTCTTGGCGGGACTTCCGGGAGTTGCCCCTTGCTGATTTTGATAAATTCCAGATAAGGTACGGTCATCTAAAGGCAAGCCAAGTTTTTCATACTCGTTTTTTAAGAAATCCGCATAACTATTTCCAGCAGCAGTTGCAATTATTTTAGCTTTATTGGGATCTACCCCCAAAGCCGTAAATTTTTTTGAGAAATTTGAAAAATACCCGTTTCTGTTTTGCTCGGATTGTAGTCCTACCGCATCAATTTGATTTGCAACTATTTTTAAAGCTGCCTGCGTAGTAGCATTTTGAGGAACTCCACTAAAATATGTTAAAATTTTATTAACATCTCCCTTTAGAGTTGCTTGCTGTAAATCTTTCCTTTGAGCTTCAGACCCCCCTTGCCCTCCTCCCGTTACTGAGAGAAGATTAGAAAGAGATGTTGCCAATTCTGCAGATCCAGTAGAAGGAACATTATACATACCTGTTTGAGGATCAAAATATCTATCTAAAGCCGCTCGAGTATCAATTGCAGCATCTACCTTTTTTGTAGCTATTCCTATGGTTCCACGCCCACCTAATTCTGTTTTAACGGCTTCGGAAAGTTGTTTTTCATAATCGTTCATTTTTCCGCCCAGTTGTGCAAGCATTCTACGCTCCCGAATCTGGGCCGTGGTCTGTCTATCTTTTTCTTGCTGAGCTTTTAATGCTTCGTTGGCTTTATCTGCCCGTTCTTTTTCTATTTCTGCTCTTTCCTTCGTTAATTCTTCCGGTTTTTTTATATCGTGCAACTCAAAATCTTTCTGATCAATTCCTGCTTGAGAAAACTGATTTTTCATTTCTTGTTGATGGGATATCGCCGTGCTATGCAGATAATCCTGCAATGTGCTCAATTTTTGAGAGTCAATAGGGGCATTTGGATTGTTGGGATCAAATCCTCCGATTTGTTGCATTGCGGCCAAGGTTTCAGGAGGCATACCGTAAGATCCTGCTAAGGATTTAAAGGCCTGAAACTTTACTCCGGCATTATTTACATCTGTAGTAGACGGATCAAAAAAGGTTGCTAAAGTATTATTTAAAGCCAATTTACGTTGGGCATCACCCACCAGTTGTTGCTTCTCAACCGCGGCTTGGCCGCGCAACAAAGAACCTGCACCCATGTTTTCACGATAAGCCCGCATTGCACCCGCATTCTCTATAGTATTCATGGCATCAGGATTGACTCCCGCAAGCGACGTGCGGCCCTGCGGTGTCAAATCGCCCTGCTCGTCCATGGCCCCGGGCTGACTCAATATGCCCTTTGTAGCCACGGCCTGCCGGCGTTGGTCCATAAGGTTGGCAAGATTAAGCGTCGTTTGCATCTGCTCGCCATACGTTGGCGCGGCCGAGGCCTTGGCAGATATAGCCATCTGCCCTAACGTGGTACCGCCATTATTGGCCAAGTCCGACATCTGAGGAAAACCAATTACTTCTGCCATAATTCTATCCTTTAATTAATACCCAAAATTATTATTCCACGAAGACCCGTACGGATTTAGAGTTTGATAATTACTGTAATTCACACCCGCTGCAGGATTTAGATTCCCCAAGGTCTGCGGGGGTTGCACAGCGTTACCGTTTGCATCATATCCCGTTGGCTGATTACTTGATATCCAAGCAGGATTGTAGCTTGTATTAATAGGTCCTTGTAACCCTCCCTGACCCGCATTATTGTTGTAGTACGGGCTATAAGTGTTCGTCGGGCCATTCAATTGTCCTTCCGTGTTCTGAGGAACGTAGGGACCATATAACTGCGGGTTAGTGTATTGAGGAGGCCCTTGATTACCCATGTCAGGTTGATAATTATACTGATTCGCGGGCGCGTTCAAGTCTGGAATTTGAGGGTTGTTAGGTTTACTAGCCAAATCATAAAGCTGCCCGAGACTCGTTAGTCCACTCTGCACATTGGCACCAACCTGGTTAATGCCCTGGGCCTGGGCCTGGCCCGTGCCCATATAGGAATTTGCAAGACCCGCCCCCAGACTTGTATTAATGTTGCTGATCGCATTAGCCGACGGCTGGGCATAACTGGCTATCTGCTCCTGCATTCCATAGGCCTGTTTTTGCTGGTTGAGTTGGTCCTCAAAAGTCTGTTGCGCATTCTCCATGCCAATCTTCTGCTGGCCGGCATATTGGTTATACGCCTGGTTCTGAACTTCCTGACCCATGCCCTGCTGTTTCATGTAATTGCTGAACATGTTCTGATAGTCCTGGGCCGCGAGCCCAGTCCCATACTGCTGCATAGCCTTCATCGTGGCGCCGGAAAGAGCCCCGCCCCCGGCCGCGGCCGAGTTCTGAATACTATTCAGGCCTTGCTGAAGTTGAAATTGATATCCGGGAGACTGTTGCATATTAAAGTTCTGCAACTGATACTGGGACGGCAATCCGCCATTGGCGCCTTGATTAAAGCCCGCACCAAGGTTCGAGCCCGGCATGTTTAACCCGTTCTGGGCCCCTTGGGCACTATAGGCATAAGGATTAGTGTTATATTTTCCCGAGGCTACGTTGCTCGCCAGCGTGTTCATGCCCTGGGAGCCTATCCCGTAAATCTGCTGTTGCGGAGCAAGAGCCTGCGTGGCCTGGGTCTGTAGAGCATTTCGGGCATTGCTCTGGGCTTTCTGCATATCTTGCGAGGCCGCATTACCTGTTAGACCACCAACAATGGCCCCACCCACAGCCCCGATCGCAGTTCCCCATCCTGGGAGGATAGATGTTCCTAAGGCAGCTCCACTCGCCGCCCCGCTTAACGCTCCACTTCCTGATGCCATAATATATTCCTTTGTTATTTTTCAGCCGTGATATCGGCTACCGCCGATATAAGTACCACTTTATTAGGGTCTGAAACAGTTATTCGAAAGACCCGGTCCCGGGAATTGCCCAGCCGGGTGAATTTTAAACGCTCCCTATAAGCTCCAGCTTTTCCCATCTTTTTCCATATCTCATTCTTAAAAGTAAACCCACCATCATCACTGTAAGATAGCATGGCCTGCGGATCATAGGATTGGTCAGTGGGAGACACAGGATGGGGATTGCCAACACCTCGCTCGAAGTCCACTTCCACCATATTAAAGAAAAGCCTTTTCCTGTCCTGATGGACGTGCGACCCCGTCCGGACTCTTCTTACTATTTCTCCATTGTCCAAGTAATAACTATCATCGAGAATATATACGTTACCGTTTCTATAGTCCCCACAGTAAACTTTATCAAGAAAGAAAACATAAGAATTCGCATAGTGCCTGTCCATGACCCCGGTGTTCTGGTTCCATGCACCTCGCTCGTGCCACATCCCTATTTGGTTCGATACGGCTAAGTTTGCATCGTATACCAATGTTCTATTTCCGTTGATAAATGATAAAATATAAAACTGATGCCCGGACTGTGTGTATGTGTAACCTATAGCGTCTTTTATGTCCGGCAGCCCCTCGGTAATGAAATCTATAGAAGTTGTGGAACATTTTATCGGTGAATAATTTTGAGTCATCCATACTTGCCCGTGGCCCTGGGTCGAGCTCCCCAGCCAAAAAAGATATTGACCATTTGATACTACACTGTTGGGAGCAATGGTCCCATTCGAGGTCACCCCTCCGTGTATCAAGGAGAAGGCCCCGGCCGTGGGTATTGCTGAACTGCTGTAACTGATAGAGCTACTCCCTGAATCTTTCCATACTTCGATGGACTGAGTCCCTATGATCCATAAATCACCGTTCAGCGAAGCTAAAGCGGAGATGTTGTCGGGGAGCGTTTCAGCGGAAGAATAGTTCAGAGGGTCCCAATGAAAACCATCATACAGGTTGCTCCAGTAAAACCTCTGGCTATTAAGCTCGTTAACTATAAACTTTCCCCCAAGAAAGCAGACATGCGTGCATTGGGGAAAGTACCCATACTGGGGCTCTGTATATCCGGTCATTATCGTGGGAAAATATCCACCCGTGATCTTGGCCAGTGTATTAGTTGTCAGATTGAACATGTATCCGTTAAAGCCATCGACAAACATCATCCCAAGGCCCTGGTACTCCCCCGTGGGGTTGCCATTGGCATCTAAAATGGGCTGGTCGACGCCTATCCCATTGTCCGCAAAATTGACCCGGGTATTTCCGCTGTCTTCGATTGTTCCCCATTCCGTTACTTTCCCGTACTGGCTCACCTCGTAGAGTTTGTTCCCCGCCACGTAGAACATGCGGTTGTTGCTCGTGACAAAGGAACCCCGAACCGCCTTATTATTAGGCAAAGTGCAAAAAAGACGAAGACCGGGCGTGGAGTACAGGACCAATTCCGCCTTCTGCCGATCAGGGAACTGGTGGCTAGGCCAGTCCACAACTGTCCTGGCCAGTTCCGGATAGAAGTTTATGCACTCTTGGGCATTCACCGCACGAGAGCGACTTTCATACATTGGTCCGCAAAAGCCTATATCTGGCACAATAACCCCTGTTTTTTTAATAACCTGTACCGAGCCTGCGTAGCCACTATTTTTTGTGTGGTTTCTATTCTACGGGGCACTTTATTACGTATTCTTGATTCAATTTTTTTAGCTATATGCTCTGGGCTTTGTTTTTTTCCTATCCAATGTGATTTTGTAGCACCAGAAGCAAATTTTTCTTTTTTTGTCTTACTAATTTTCTCCTTTACCCAGTCCGGTCTCTTTACACCTTTTAAAGGATTCCAACCTGTGGAATATCTTTTTCTTTTACCAGCACTAATTTTTTTGCAGGTTTCGATAGCCAACTTGTGTTCTGGCCATAAGGTTAATTCAAGATTATAAAGGGTTACTCCTGCATCTTTAAGTTCCGCTATCCAATATTGTTCTCTTTCAATAAGTTTTTCTACAGGTGTCTTCTCAATAATCATTTTTTCAAAACTTATCTCACCGTGCTTTTTGAAAGAGCGTTGCAAATGAATATTTCGGTGAGTACCATTTCTCAACCCTTCAAAATGCTCTCGCATCCTTCTAAAATAATCATTAGTACTCCCAACATAAATTCCACCGGTTTTTTTATTTCGTATTTCGTATACGCACGGAATTTCGGTCATTTCACCATACCCTATCACTGTATATGTTATACCACGGGTTGCCCCGTGTGAGCAAGGCCGAGTCCGTGGCCATGATATCCGGCTGATAATTCGAGTCCCGCAAAGCACTTAAGGCTTTTGTGGCCATGCCCTCGATACCTGGGACGTCTTTCCCAAATTCCGGAGCCATCTTAACGGCCAAGGAAAGACTTAAGGCATCCTTGTATCCCGGAGGCAGACAGACCACGTCCTGGAGGGACGTGAATTTGGTGAACTGGTGCCACTGAGAGATGTTGATTTTATAGGCTTTAGTGGGATTGGGCCATATGTTAAGGGTTCCGTTCGGCCACGAATGTTCATAGTAAAAGAACCGCGGATAGGAACTCGTCACGGCCTTCTGAAAGATCTGATTCCACCGCGCCGATGTCACGGACTCCAGATCCCAGTCATTGTTATACCCCGGACTCGTATCCCGGATGAAGCAAGAGGTTATCTTGATAGGAGTTAGAGTCACAAAATCGCAGACCAAGGGGTCCGGGCCTATGATATAGGTCTGTTTATTGGCAACAGTTGGAAATAATTGATTTTCAATGTAGTAGCAAAAGGTCTTATTCACCGTCCACTCTTCAAGCATCCAGTTTAGGACCTGCAGGAAATCGGTTGCCTGCTGAGCTTCGGGAGTTTCCGTAGCTCCTATAACTTGTATTAGACGCATTGCTCTTTTTATGATATCTATCACATATGTTTTCGGTACAAGCGTTCCATCATTACAGGTTTCAGGGATTACAATCTCAACGGTAGCTGTTCCAACCAAGCCCGTGGTCACTTCCGTGGCAGTTACGATGTAATTGCCCTGGACATCAACTTGGGCTGTGAATAGTCCTGTGGTGCTTATCGTTCCACCGCCATTTACTGACCAGGTGTATTGATACAAAGTTTGATCGGGCATAGGATTCCCGAGCTGGTCCAGGACCGTGGCCGTGTATTGCTGAGTGGAGCCGTTGGCGACCTCCGCATTTTGCGGAGTAACCTCCACGGATGTAGCCACTAAACTGACGTCTTTGTAAATACTTTTACCGTATGTACTATTTCGACCGTAAGGCATGATTTTTTTTTTCCTTTATCCGTGTTCCGCACGATTGCATAAGTCAATAAACACCTTAAACCCGGCCTTTACGGCATCTTGACAAAAAGACACGTCTTCCGTACACACGTCGGCCTGGTCCCCTACACGGAGTATGTTATTTCTCCACCAGGGGTATTCCATGGTCTCGAAAACTTTCTTCTTAATCAATAAGCATCCGGCGCCGACCCATAAAGCCTCTTTCAAGCCTTTGTCGGAAACTGTAAACCAATCTTCACGACAATACCGGGCCCCGACCGGGGCTCCAACTATATAGTTATCCGATTCCCGGGTTGGATATGCACCTCCGATGATATCCTTGTCTGCCTCGATCAATCGTTCGACTAATTCAGGCGAGAAAGAATTATCATCATCCATTGATAAAAAGTAATCGTAAGGCAATGTCTGTTTGAGGGGGGCTATGGAATTGCGAGGCTCGGCCTGGGAGGCAATGTTTCTCCCACGGACACAATGAGTGCCCGATATGATAAAAATCTGAAAGTCTATCTTGCTTTTATCATATGTTTTTAAAGCATCGATAGTCTTTTGGGTCTTTATCGGTATAGGATTTCTAACCGAAGGTATTCCTACTCTGACAACCATCTATGCCTCTTTTAAATAGGATATCTTATATAGCCAAATGCTTGCCTTGTCGTGGCTTTGCTCACCCATGTACCGTTTCCACCGGTCGAGTATAGCGAACAAGTTGACCCCCCGGCTGCAATACCCGCATTACCAACCACGCTGGTGTTATCATCCTGGGCTTGGACTGTCGTATTATAAGATCCAGCGGGGGCAAGACTGTTCATTGGATAGGGCAGAGTAAAATGGAACGCTGACCCAGACCCAGTCCCAGTCAAGTAATAGTAAACATCTACACTCGAGCCTATTTTTTTATAGAATAAGGCGCAGCCCGAAGTAGAAGTAAGACCAGTGACCGAGGCGCTTGCTAACCAGTTGACAATGGTGCTGTCGGTCAAGACAGCATTCGAATTAAGAGTAAAAGTCGGGCCAGTAAATACAAACCCTGCGGAATTTGCAACAAGGTTGGTGTTTGTTGTTAGAGTTATGCCGCCTGGGCCCTGGATTCCTACCGAGCCTCCAGACGCAGAGCAATCCACCGAAAAGCCATTAAGCCATAAAGTGTCAGAACCGGAGATGGCGCTAATTTTTAATTGGCCGGCCGAATCTCCTGAGACCTGAAGCGCATGGTTTACCCCAGCTAAGTCGTTTGGAATCAAGTTTATAGAGTCATATTCAGCTGCTGTAAGCGAGACTGTGTTCGGAGCCCCCGACACGGTTAGGCTTTGGCTGTTTGCGGTTAAAGCTATGGTAGACGGAGAGTTTATTGAGCAACTCCCAGAACTCGCGAGCATCGCAACGGAAGCCCCCTCGAGAGATAGCGTGTCAGACCCTGTATTTGAAACGACATGAACTTTATTGTTGGAATCACCAGATATAACTATTTCATGCGTCCCGTCATTAGTATCTACTACATTTATAACTAATGAGTCTGTTATTATATTGAGAGGAGTACTTGCTTCTGTAGAGATATAAACATTATCCGTAGCACCTGATAAAACTAAGGGATTTCCGTCAAGGGACATATTGACGTAAGGTGCCGAAACTGACATTCCATTAGTCGCATTAAGCGACAAACTGTTTGCCGCATTGACTGTAAAAGCAGTAGAATCTATTTCAAGCCCATCTGCGGCTCCGCCACTTTGTGCGTTTACAATAACCTTATTATTCGAATCCCCGGATATGATCAAGGAGTGTGAAGCCTCGTTACTATCTATTGCTGTTACCGTAACGGAAGCATCAGAAGAATAAGCTTTTACAAAAATGCTTCCTGAAGGATCGGCATAAACCGAGGGAATAACATTAACATCCCCATTACCATTGACTCCCGCGACGGATGCTCGATGCGCAATAAAGGGCATATAAGCCCCGGACGAATCGGACCTTTTTTTGCCGTCTATCGTTCCAATAACTATGGAGCGTTCAATTTCGTTAAAATGTGTTATCTCAGTCGAGTCCCAAGGCTCTTCCGAGCTAGCATCGTTGGTATAAAAACCCTGTGGGCTTATAAACGGCATAATTCGCTCCTTATACTGCGAAATCCGGTGAATTTAATTTATTCCCTATTGGCTTAATATCGGTAAACATCAGTTTTTCTTTTTCCTCGTATCGAGCTAAACAGCTCTCTACCCCGTTGTCAATTTGAGGTTTTAATTCAACAACATCCGCCAATTGCTTCGGGCCTATCCGTTTTCTTGGCCTCATATCCGATGCCCGGATCTTGACATTAGTAGGCGGATCAAACTCGATAACGGGCTCGTCGACCTTGCGGATCTTGTCTTCTTCTTCCTGCGAATGAGCGGTTTTCCAGCCGCCTTCCCGCAGGTAAATACATTTCGGATATTCTGTTCCCATAATTCTTTCCTTTTTGAGAGGGGTTAAAATCCAAGCCGGGCCAAGCCTTGTAACCCTCTCAAAGGATACAAGAGCAAGGCCCAGGCAAGGACTTTTTTTAGCCTAAAATGCCTTTATTGTGCAGGGCGGTTATAATACTATTGACAGCGGCGTAAGCCGTAGCTGTGCCGTCTGTACCGATATTAATAGCCGTAATAGCGTTTGCTTGTGCACAAGAAAGTCCATGAAAACCGACCAGAGAGGTCGACGTCTGCCCAAGAGTATTGCCTGAGGGGCAATCACCCATAACCAGTTGGGTTGAATCTCCACCGTAAGCCATGATTAAATCCTTTGAAAAAGTAAAAGGAGGGCGGATACCCGCCCTCCGAGTCGTTTACGCACCCAACACGCGGCATGCGAGTTGAGCATACAGCGGAACCCATCCGTAGAGCACATCAAGACGAGCCACGATATTATCGTTATTTATATCGTATTGACGGACTAAACGAACGCTAATACCATCCCACACTTCCCGAGCAGCCATATCCACACCCTTCGGAAGCACAAGATCGGCCGTGGCCAACGCAAATGCATCTTTGTGGTAGATAAGGTTGTTGCTATAGCTAGTTGAGGCAGCCCCAATGAAAGTCAGGGCGGCTCCGTTATCCGGAGAGGCCGTAACTGTCTGGGTTGCACCACTGGTGATGATGGAAGGAGAAATCGTCAGAGTTGCTGTTCCACCAGCTGCTGTAGTAGCTGATGTAACAACGAACTGCTGAGCAGTTCCCGTGTCCGCTTTTGTTTCCTGGTTGACCGTGTTAACGGCTGTTCCAGAAGAGAAATAAAACACGTCGCCAGCAACAAAAGTATGACCCGATGTTGCATAGATCGTAAGAGAGCTTCCCGTCTGCGAACCAGTAGAGCATGAAGCATCACCAGTCGCAAGACGTGACCCAACTGTGAGACGAGGAATGTTCTGGGAGACCTTAAAGTCCATACCAAGAGCGTTTCCGATTGTTCCTCTTTCGTACTGTTCCGAAAGCACGGATTGAGGATTAAACAAACCGGAAAGTCCGGCAACACCAGCGGCCTGTGCAAACGGGCTGAGTATGCAATACCGTTCCGATTCAGGAGCGGCATAGTTGCTCAAGTAAGCACTACCATTCAAGAAAACACCAGGGGCCTTCGCGGACGAATTGGTCGAATCCGTACCGGCACCAGGTTGTATTCCTGCAACACCAACCGTGTTGTAGACATTGGTGAAAAGCTGTAACCCATCGTAGTCCATTGTTGAAGCAAGGAGCAAGCCGGCGGGACGAATGTAACGATCGGAGAACTCGTCGATCGTCAGGGTCAGGTCCGCGGTCGAGAAACGCATGTCGACGTGCTTCTGGGTAGAAACGGTCAACGTTACGTAGTCTTCCACAGTGTCCTGAACTGAAAGAGCGGGACCTGTCGAAACCGTATAGCGGTTAGGCTTACGGATCCTAAGGGACGGACCTATTTTACCGGAGACCGTCGCTCCGGAATTCGCGAAGCTATCATCATAACTTCTGGTTACCGATGAAGCAAAATGGAGGCTGTTATGCAGCACCCGAAGGGCCTCGCGGGTAATCATCGTGGGGGTCAGAAAATTGTTACCAGCCATTGGAAACTTCCTTTGTTGAAATTATTTTTATACCCCCCACCAAAAAACTATAGTGGAGAGCGGTTAATAAACTCTGCCTAAATCACGTCTGGCTTTATTACGGTACTTCACGTAATCTTCCATCGACATGGACTCCGGATTAACGGTAACCGTAACTCCATTGCTAACCACCGATCGGATCGGGGCGGGAGCTCGGGGTCTAACCGGAGCAGGTGCACTTCTCGGATTACTTAATTGAGATTCAATTTTTCCGATTTCAGTGGCAGCTTTTGCAGGATGCATGCCATTAAGCTTTTCCATAATTTCAGGATTCTGAGCCAAGTGAAAACGGATATCCGGACCTATGTCACTCATCATTATCGCATCCGCAATAATCTGATTCTTAATAGGTATATGCGATGCTTCCGCAATAATGTCGTCATAATCCGGGTTCTGCTTTCTCAACTCATTTTCCCTTGTCTGAAAAGCCGTTACAGCCGTATTCTGCTGCGTCGCCTGCTGAACTCGTTGCTGAATCTCAGGTAGTTTCTTCGAGATCTGAAAATCCACCTGTGCCTGAATGTAATCATCGTCACTGGCAAAATTGTCCCGGACCGGTTTCTGCGGTTCCGACGGAGCACCCTCCGTTTGCTTTCCAGACCTCAAAATCTGCGCTTGCAATGCGAGATTTTGTGCTTCAAGCTCGGCCGCCTTATTCATGAACCTGTTTAAGCGCCTTGCATAGTGGTCCTCTTTAGGCTTCTTTTCCTCGGGCTTCGGCTGTTCTTCCGGCGACGGAGGTACGACACCACCATCTGTCGTTGTCGGTTGTTGTTCAGCGGAACCCTCAGGATTCCCTAAAGTCGGTTGCACTACCGGTTCATTCGTTCCCGGAATTTCGAGTGGCTGCTCGGGAATGGTCGGTTCTACATTTGCCTGTTCCATAATAAAACTCCTACGTTATCAACCTCAGGATACCGTCCTGGTCGGCCTGGGCCTTATTGGCCCGAAATCTATATATCCTCCGCATAAGCGGGAATTAAAATCCTTGTTGCTCTTGGACAAGCCCACCCTGCTGGACCGCGGACACCGGCGTAGAGGGCACCTGGACCGGCGTCGAAGCTGACTGCTTGGAAAGCGGAGCCTGCCCTATTTGATGCAGCTTTACCGCCGAATCCACATTCGACGAAATGATATTATGCGACTGCCGCACATGCTCTTGCGCCAAAGCATACTTCGCCTTCTCAATTTCAGTCTGGGCCTTGACCTCGGTATCGTGTACCTTGGCCTGTATTTCCATCTGCTTGTCCTTAAGCGCTTTCTGTAAATTACCAATAAGAGCCTGCATTTGAGAATTCTGCTGTTGTAAACCCTGTGCCTGCTGCATGGTCTGCTGATGCGCCTGCATAAGCTTTTGCATGTCCCCGACCACGGCCCGCATCTGCTGCTCCTGCATCTCCTGCGTAGACCCCGCCTCGTCCTGACCTATAACACCATTCATGTTGGGCTGGGCCTGAATAAACCGCTTCAACCGATCGGCAACCTCGCCACTTAAAGGATTATCGAGCATCCGCATGATAAGATCAGGTGCCACAGTACCAACAAGTGGTATTTGAGGTAAAACCTGGGCCAAGGTCGTAGCCGCTTCAACACGTTTAGTTTCATAGCTGGGTCCTATGTCAATAACTACATCATAATTACCCACTGTCATGTCGTAAACACGCCCATCAGGGCCCGGGTGCTGGGTATTTATGGAAACTATCTTATCCGTCATGTCCTCGCCCAGGCACCTTACCATTCTCTCCCTGTTATAGAAAATAGGGATTAAATCTATCAAAATCTTGCCCAAAAGGTGATACCCCCGCGCCAGGTTGTCAATAAAGTGAAAATTGGAGATATCACCTTGGCGTTGTCGAGCAATGATGGCTTTTCCCGAAATTTCATTTGACTGTGCACCCAAAGAACTATCGTAAATGCCCGATATTTCCTTCATCTGTTGTGCGGATAGAGTGATTCCCTGAAGGAAAGCGCCCTCAACCTCAACAGAAGGGAGTCTTATGGGCGGAGGAACAGGGGCACCATCGTGAGACAACGGACTATAACGTAAAAAGGGCAAATTCTTTCTGTTAAGCTCTTTCCATTCAGGGAATCGCTCAATTTGACCCGCCGCGGCAAGGAACGGGGACTTGGGCGAGTTAGCCACCTTCTCAGTATAGGCGGTGAAGAAGTAATTGTAGGACCTTTGAGGGTCTTTTAAGAAACGGGTAATCGAAATCCAAGTCTTTTTGCCCGTGTCGTCCGCGGAAGGTATCTCCGGACCCATGACCGGTATAATCGGGATGTATTTACCAGGCCAGTCCTTCTGTTCAAGAATTTCATTCTCAGACATCAAGTACCACTTGATGGTTTTCTTTATCGAGTCACGTTCATCAACAATTTCGAGGCCCTTGGGCACTTTCTTCTTGTCATCAATAACCGTTCCGTCGCTCAATTCGTAAATCGTCTTCTTTTCCTGTTCAACATTCCAGTATTCAGCGACAAAGACATAGTCTTTGCCCTCCCAGTTCGCATCTCCTACCGAACTGGAAGCAAAATTTGCCATTTTTGCCTTGGGATACTTGAGCTTAAACTCATCTTTCGACATCCTGGACCGCACAAAAGCATATTCAGCATCGCTGAAATCAGCATATTTGCACAAATGGACGGGAAAATACACGGAAAAGGGATTCTGTATCCGCTCCAGGTACAATTCCTGGTCAAAACTGTTATCATCGATATATTCGGAAAGAACACGGAAATAGCCAATCCCACAAACGACTTGGTAAAAGGTTGCATCGTCTATCGCGGCTTTGGAATTTCCGTTGTTCAAAATGTGTCTTATCATCCCGTCCACGACCTGGGCCGTGTCGGGGTCCGTGAGACTGTCAACAGGACGAATTTTAATCGTTGGGCGGTTCTGCCTCATATCATTTATGATCCGATAGCAGAATTCCGGGATTTTGTTGTTCGTGAGCACGGGCCGGCGGTCTTCCGTCCGATCGCGCATGATGGCTTCGGGCCATTGACGACCACCGAAAAAGTACAGGTCCTCCAAGGATTCTTGGCGGGCGGCACTCGTGTTTTCCTGGATCTGGTCAAAACGAGCCAAAGCTATTTTCAAGACCTTTTCATCAGGGCTTAGCCCGGTCGTGTTAACTAAAGAGTTTTCTTCGTTTATTGCCATAAGTTATATTACTCTATATTAAAAACTTCTCATTTGACCGGGCTCTAATTTGCCCTTGGTCAGGAAAACCTCGCGGTCAACAGACATATCAGGCTTGCTTCCAGCAGCTTCCCAGGCGCCCAGTAACCTGTCGCCCCGGTAATGCGAAACCACCGCTATCCGACCCACAGGATAATCCCGCTTTAAATTTATTATGAAAGTCAAAAACCTCTTCCGGAAGGTATCAAAACTCTCACCCTTCGGGACTTCTACTTCGGGGTGTTCGACGTAATATCGAATCTTGTCTTGGATCTGGGCCGAGTGAGAACCAGTGAATATGCCCAAGTCCCAGGGTTTTAGATCTTCAGTTAAAACGAGCTTCGTACCACCTTGATGTTTTGATATGGTTTCAGCAGTATCAGAAGCTCGTTGTAAACTTGAAGAGTATATACAGTCAACCGGGGGAATCTTCTTGGCTACGTTATTAGCCTCCTCGATTCCTTCCTTATCTAATGGAATATCTTTCCAGCCCCTGATCCGATCCCCGTCGGAGTTCATGGACGTAGACCCATGACGAACGAAAATCATCCTTCCTTTTGGGATAGGCGTGTTTTCTTCATTGTTCCGACGAAGTATAAAATCCGCGGCTGTATCAGACATTGTTAACCTTTCTTCGCTCGCATAGTCTCAAAGGCCTTGGCCAGTCCCGCCTGTTTCTTGGTATGGGCACTCGCCTTAGAACCTTCCGACGTAACCTTATTAGCGTAAGCCGCCGTACTCATTTTAGCTTTTTCGGCTTTGGCTGTAAAGGCTCCGGGATGCTTGATGACTTCGTCCTTGGGTTTGCCAAAGAGGGTGCCACCACTGGACTTTTTGGACTTGTCTTCGGCGTTACGCCGTGACGCGAATTTCTCATATGACTCCTTAGCCATTGTAACTCCTTGAATTAATAGGGTTTCGGTTTCTTTTTTGGTTGAGCTGCCAGCATATTGAAAAACGGCATCGGTGCTTCCATTTCCTTGCGCTTCGCCGTCTCCTTCACGTTTCTGTCGTGTAACCCTCTTGATTTAACATACTTAGCCATACCACTGTTCTTGTCATCGGTGTTGTAAAGAGGGGGTTTATT